>Ga0206873_1218_pt1 | contig 16389 bp, 13 predicted proteins | sample Alteio_BWOrgCont_11_FD_152631 | JGI IMG/M metagenome (GOLD analysis project Ga0206873, IMG submission 152631) | Enriched cells from forest soil in Barre Woods Harvard Forest LTER site, Petersham, Massachusetts, United States -... | ecosystem: Environmental > Terrestrial > Soil > Temperate forest >...
CCGTTTTTCAAGGGGGAACATGGATGACTTGGTAGAATTGCTCCCTATGCCTATAATAATAGAATCGAACAAAGGCAAGGCCCTTTGTACAATAGATTCATGGCCTTTTGTGACGGGGTCAAACGAACCGGGAAATACTGCTATACCGGACATAGAGTTAAATAAAGGTATATATTATCGCAAAGATAAGGTTTTGTACAAATGTATCCCTTTGAGACAGTTTATAGTTAGTATACTACGATTTTTAGGAAAGAAGGTTACTTTAATTAAAAAGCTATTCTCGTTGAATTACTTGTTAATCTCAGGGTTAAGTAAAATATCCTTTGCAATTTGCATGGGGATGCTGATGTATTTTTTTTCGAGATAATCAACTACTTTTTCCAATACCACTTTAGAGTCAGGGCTAAGAGTACCAATTTCTTTTGAAAAAACAGAAGTAATGGCTTGTTCCCGGAGCTTATGGATTTGTTGAGGAACCCCGCGCATCGCAAGTTCTATTTTTCTTCCTTGAATATCTCTGTAATATTCTTCAACAGCGGTATCAATAATTAAATTGGCGGCATTCATTTCCGATTTACGCCCTTCCATATTTTTTTTAGCTATTGCATCTATGCCTGCGGTGGTAACAGCTTGTACGTTGCCTGAAGTGAGTACTTTCTTAGCTACATTAAAGGGTACTCCTAAATCAACTATTGTTTTAAGGGTTTTTTCACCGTTGCGGAGTTTTTCAAATAAGGCTTTAGTAACAATAGGTTTTGTGCTTTTTACGCAAGTAATTAATATGTCGAATCCTTCGTTATAGGTTTCTAAATCTTTTAATGAACGAGCTTCAATAGTATATTTTGCAGCAAGTTCTTTGGCGTGTTTAAGGGTACGGTTGAACACCGTAAATTTAGTAAACCCGTGCTTGCTCATATATTTAACCAGTACATCTGCTGTTTGGCCTGCCCCGATCATAATTACTCTTGAGTTACTGCTAACTTTCCATTCTTGTAATTTACGGCAGGCAAGAGACATCACGGAAACAGGTTTTTCGGCGATTTTAGTATCGGTGTATATTTTTTTAGCTGTTTCAATGGTCTTGCGCATCAGTATGCGGATAAAGTCGTCTGTTAATCCTTGTTGTTGAGACCATTCATAAGCATTTCTTACCTGGGTTATGATTTCTCTTTCGCCAACAACCAATGAATCTAATGAGGAGGCTACCCGGAATACATGCCCTACAGCATCTTCTCCGTTAAAGAGTAATGCTGACTTTGAAATCTTTGCTGCTTTCTCGCTTTTCCACTCCGGATGCAAAATAGAAAGGAGTGTTTTCGCTTCATTTTTTGTAATTATATGGGAGGAAGAAAAGAAAAATTCTATGCGGTTGCAGGTGCCAAGGTACATGAGTCCGTCTGCTTTCAGGTCTTTTTTTATCCGGTGAAGCCTTTCATTTAAAACGGCTTCATCTACAAAAAGCTCATCGAGATTTTTAATTCCGGTAGAATGGTGGTTGAAAGCAATTACAGAATATCGTTTCATGAAATATTTTGACCATGCAAATTTGCGTCAATCCATCTATCGCATTGTCATGGAAATGTCATTTTTTAGAATGACTGAGATCTTTAAAGGAATTAAGCATCTTGTACAGGTCTGGTTTCAGTTCTTCACGCCTGTCTAAACTCGACCAGACCAACATGTAATAGTACCGGTTTTTTGTGGCAATGGTCTCAATTTCCCCAAATACCCGCACATCGTTATGGATGCCTGTAATTTCCGAGCGATAGGCGGAGTCATTGTCTACGTTAACCGATTCAACAGGGGTAATTTTGGCTGAGTCTAAAACCGGGTTTGCAATCATGGAATCGTAAAATGTTCTTAGTGTTCCAATTTCTATGCTCCGCGAAGTATCAAAAACCAACAGGCAAATTTTTCCCGCACTATCCTGGTATTGTTGGATATTAGAAGCAGTAAAAGGAATTAACTTATCAGTAGATTTCAAATAAGCCGGAACTTGCAAAGAAAATAGATTGGGTACTTCTATCTCCTTAAATTCGGTGGGTTTTTTGCAACAACAAAACACTATTGCAATGGCAAGGGAAGCAACTATTTTTGTTAGTATAGGTTTTCTCATGTTGGCTGTATGAGGGATAATTAGTTTGACAAATGTAGGGAATATGGTGAAAGATATGTTAAGTCTATTATATTCCCATTAATTGCCCGGTGCATGCACTGTTGCAAACCCTACCAGCTTATCGTAAAATGTTCCGGGGGGGCGGTAGTAAGCATAAATGGTGTAGGTATTAGTGGTTTCAGAGTGGTTACCTTCAATAAATGTAAGGTCGGCCACAGTACTGCCTTTTGGGCGATAAGCATAGGCATATTCATAGTAGCCTTGTTTTAGGTAGGCTGTGCATACATACCCATGCTTATGCTCATCATAGTGCATCTGAAAATCGGGTTGGCATTGCCAGTCTGTTAATGCTCCAAAAACATATAAGTTTCCGACAGTAACCTCCGAGTCCATTGCCAGGTAAAAATTAATGTAAACATATTGGGAGTTGATGGGCGTACTATCGTCATCTTTATCTTGTATAAGAAATTGTCCTCCTATATCGGCAAAAGTAAAGTAATCACCGCCCGGGCGGGGATCATCGCGTTTAAGATTAATTTCAACCGCTGATTTGGCGGGTACGAATGCATCTTCATTTTGAGTTAGGTATTTCAGGCTGGTCATATCAAACGAGCGAAATTGATTCCCTCCGTCAAAAACATTGCCTTCATCCATATCATAAACAAGAGATGTGCCTTGGATGCTTGCAGGCTGCAAACCGCTTATGGCATTATCCCATCTGCCATTCTGGCTTATAAATACCTGCAGATTTTGGGTGGCTATAGTTGATTTTGGAACAATCGTAAAAATAATCTCCTGTTTGGTATATGCCCCATCGCCTATTCCCCGCCTTTCGCTGCCCTGAATCGCAACTCCATTTTCATACACCATTACCTTCCTGGTAAAGACCAAGCTGTCGGGGTTGTTATCTTTAAATACTTTTAGTACATAATTGCCCGAAAGCAACATTTGCATGTTAGCATTCGGAATAATGAGGCGGTAATGCGTATATGTTTGAAAGGTGTTAAAGGAAAAGGAGTAATCGGTAATATCGTCTTGGCTATAGCCGCCCAGATAATCAAAAGCAACTATGTCAGACGGCTGCCAGTTGGCATCACAATGTACGAGGGTATAAGAGTACTTTATATAATCACCTGCCAGGTCGTCAAAGTCAAGTTGGAGCCTGTCGCCTGAATGGAGGGCTATTTGTGGCAGAGAGAACTTCAACCCTATCTGGTGCAGTTGAACACTTTTAATATAGTCTTTATAAATACGATTGCCATACCTGGTGGTATCTTGGGCATGAAGCATGGAAGGGGTGAAAAAAGAAAATAAAAATAGCAGGATCAGGCAATAGTATCTATCGCTGCGCATCAATCGGGATAAGGAATTTTCTTTTTTGGTAGTAGTATTTAAACGCATGGTATTTAGCAGAACTTGAGGTTAATATTACTATTTATATTTAAAAGCATAAATTTGCGTCCATAGAATTAAGATTTACAAAGATATGAATGTATATTTTGATAATGCAGCTACTACCCAATTAGACGCCGAAGTCTTAAAAGAAATGATGAATGTGCTTGAAAATAAGCACGGAAATCCATCTTCTATCCATTCTTATGGGCGCCAGGCCAAGGCTATGGTTGAAAAGGCCCGAAAAGCCATTGCTACCCATCTTAATGTATCACCCTCTGAAATATTTTTTACTTCAGGCGGTACAGAAGCTGATAATATGGCGATACTATCAACCGTTGAGGATTATAACATTAAACATATTATAAGCAGCCCGCTGGAACATCATGCTGTTTTGCACAGCATTGAAAGTTTAGTGCATAAGGGTAAGGCAACCGTGAGCCACGTTGCAATTAAGAAAGACGGGCATATTGATTTGGCCGATTTGGAAAACCAATTGAAAAAGCACCCGAATTCGCTGGTTTCTTTAATGCATGCTAATAATGAAATTGGTAATATTTTACCCATTGAAGAAGTGGGTGAACTATGTAAAAAGTATAATGCCGTTTTTCATTCCGATACTGTCCAGTCCATGTGCCATTACCCGCTCGACCTGCAAAAAATAAAAGTCGATTTTATTGCTGCCTCCGGCCACAAGTTTCATGGGCCAAAGGGCACAGGCTTTATATATATCAACGGCTCCAAAAAGATCTCTCCTCAAATTCATGGCGGGGGGCAGGAAAGAAATATGCGCGGCGGAACAGAAAATGTAGCAGGAATTATGGGATTAAGCAAGGCATTTGAAATTGCTCATGCACAAATGAAAGAGCATGCAATGCATATTCAAAGCATCAAAACCCACCTGATTAACCGGCTTGAAGCAGAATTGAAAGGAGTGGAATTTAATGGTGATGCCAAAGGAAATTCCCTTTATACTGTATTGAATGTAATGCTTCCCGGGACGGATGACTATGAAATGATGCTTATGAAGCTTGATATGAGCGGAATTGCAGCATCTGCCGGAAGCGCCTGCTCTTCAGGTAGCAATGTAGGTTCTCATGTAATAGCAGCATTAGGGAAAAACATCGAAAGAAGGCCGGTGATCCGCTTTTCTTTTTCCAAGTATAATACCATTGCTGAAGCTGATTTTTGTGTGGAAACACTTAAATCCTTTTATACTACCGCAAATGCCAAGACATCTATTAAAGAGAAGGCGGCGAATTAAGTAATGCAGTTAACAGACACCCATACTCATTTATTTCTACCCGAATTTGATACGGATAGGGCAGAAATGATGCAAAGAGCTATTGATAAAGGGGTAAGCAAATGTTTTCTTCCCAATATTGAGGTAAGTACTATTCCATTATTGTTAAAAACATGCGATGAATTCCCCTCAACTTGTTTTCCTATGATGGGCCTCCATCCATGCTCGGTAGATGCAACTTATGAACTGCAATTAGCAGAGATTAAAACATGGTTTGTTAAAAGAAAATTTTATGCAGTTGGCGAAATAGGGATTGACCTGTATCATGATGTCGCTTTTGCCGAGCAACAAAAGAAAGCATTTCGCACCCAGGTAGAATGGGCAAAACAAATGAATCTTCCCATCATTATTCATTGCCGGAATTCATTTAACGAGGTGATGGATATTGTAACTGAAATGTTAGATGACAGGCTCAAAGGCATTTTTCATTGCTTTTCAGGTACTGTAGAAGATGCAAAAAGGGTGATGGATTTGAAAACATTTAAAATGGGAATTGGGGGAACAGTAACATACAAAAATAGCACACTTCCACAGGTGCTTTCGGGAGTACCATTACCCTATATTGTAGTAGAAACAGATTCTCCTTATCTTACCCCGGCTCCCTTTAGGGGCAAGCGGAATGAAAGTTCGTATAGTTGGTATGTTGCCGATAAACTTTCTGAAATTTATCGCTTACCTATAGAAAAAATTGCCGAGGTTACTACCCAAAATGCTATGGAAGTTTTTGGAGGATTCTGATAAGTGCAATCACCCAATCCGGTTTAATTGGCTAGGCCGTTGATATGATTATTATCATCATTAATGATTTTTAACATTCATTATCCCCTTAAAAAGTTATTTTTACGCTCTAATAATTTCTCCATGAAAAAATTTGCGTTTATAATTGCCTGCGCTATACCCGCATATCTATTTTCTCAATCTGCTGTTGATATTACCCCCATGGTAAAAAGTGTTACACTATACCAGAATGGAGCTTTGGTAACGCATGAAGGAAGCGCCACCCTTGAATCAGGCAAAACCACTATCATCTTTCATGGCTTGCCTTCCAGTATTGACAAACAAAGCATACAGTTGGCGTCGGACGGGGATATTACGATTTTATCCGTAACCTCTCATGAGGATTATCTAAGCATCACACGGAATAATTCGAAAGTGAAAAAGTGGCAGGATTCATTGGAGTTAGTTAATGAAGGAATCGAAGAGACAAAAAATAGGATATCGATATTTGAAGATGCGAAAAAACTGCTCGACAATAACCGGACCGTAGGTGGCACTTCAACCGGCACCACGGTAATGGCTGTAAAAGCTATGTATGAATATTATGTAACACAGGTTAATATTATTGATGATTCCCTTATGCGATTGCATAAAATGAAGAGCCGTTATGAGAAGAGAATGCAAAGAATTACCAATGAGATAACAGAGTGGAGAACAAAAACAGATACCATTGCAAGTGATGTGGAAGCATCGGTTTCATCGGATACAAGACAGAAGGTCAGTTTCCGTCTTTCATACCTTACATACGATGCAAGCTGGTCCCCTGGTTATGATCTAAGGGCGCAGGATACCAAACACCCATGCCAGTTTGCATATAAAGCGAATATATCGCAGCATACGGGGCAGGATTGGGATAACATTGACCTCACTCTATCATCTTCAAATCCGGTGGTTAACCAAACTGCACCTACACTTAGTCCATGGTATCTTGAGATTTATAGAGATGATGCGTACCATCAAAATGTGCGATTTTCGGATGCTCCTGTAGCTGGTTTGGCGAGTCAAAGCAATAATGCGAATGGGGCAGCTGCAGACCAAATGGAGACAGAGGATAAGTCAAAAGTTTACGCCACACGTTCAATTGTAAATACGACTAGCGAAAACCAACTATCCGTAGAATTCCATATAGAGGTGCCGTATACGCTTCCTTCCGACGATAAGCCACATGCGGTAGAGATAAAGAAGTATGATTTGAATGCCGTCTACCATTACCTCACCATTCCTAAGTTGCAAAGGGATGTATTCCTATTAGCCGGAATTACGAAATGGGAAGACCTTAATATATTAGCCGGAGAAGTAAATATTTATTATGCCGGAGCGTATGTAGGAAAATCCTATATCACGCCTGAAACCACTTCCGATACCCTGAACTTCTCACTGGGAATGGATAAAAAGATTGTTGTGAAAAGAACAAGGGTGCAGGACTTTTCTTCAACCAAGTGGATTGGAGCCAGCAAAACGCAAATCTTTGGATGGACCATTACACTTCATAACTCCCAAAATGATTCCCTTTCTATGGATGTTTTTGACCAGATTCCCTTATCAACAGATAAAGATATTATAGTAACGGCAATAGATTTGGGCGGTGCAGGAGAAAATGGCACCGGAAAACTTACCTGGCATGTTTCACTGGCCGGAGGCGAAACAAAGAAACTTACTTTTTCTTATTCCGTAAAATATCCCAAGGATAAGAATATTTCGAATCTCTGGCAATAAATAAATGGCCCAACTAATTTATGAAAATATACTTTAAGAATAAGCAAAGTCTCCGCAGGGCATTTTATTTTTTTCCGCTTCAGCTTTTGCTGATGACTGTAAAAAAGAATTTTTACTACATCATCGTTTGGTTCCTTTTCTTTGGTTTTATTACGCGTACTATTGGGGCAAAGTATGGTGTGCCATCTCTCTTTTTATATCCGGAATATCTTAATAAAGTTAATTTTCTTTCCTATCTGATATTAGGTTTTTCCTGCGGGGGGCTGATCATGGCTTGCAATATTTCATCGTATGTAATAAACAGTTTCCGTTTTCCATTTTTAGCCACGTTGGAGCGGCCTTTCTACATTTATTTTGTGAATAATTTGCCCATGCCCCTTCTGTTTGTTATTACCTATATCATTTCTGTTTTTTATTTCCGGTTATATGATAATGCGCCAACTTCGCTTATATCGTATCATCTTTCAGGATTTGTTTTAGGCGTTATTATTTTTATGGGAATAACGATTCTCTTTTTCTATCTTTTTGACCAAAACGTATTCAGCATATTTGGGCTTGGCCCTTCAAAATCTTCTAAAGTAAAGTTTCATAAAATAAAAGAAGATCACGAATTAAATGTTTTGTGGGAGGATCCGCACCTTCCCTTATCATACTCTGACCGATCCTGGTTTATAGAAACCTATTTGACAGGAGAATTTAGAATCCGGCTTTCGAGGGGTATCAAGCACTATGATAATAAACTGCTGGAAAGTATTTTCAAACATACCCACCAGACAGGGGCTGTTTTCCAAATCATAGCTATTGCAAGTTTCCTGCTAATGGGCATCTTCCGACAAAACCCGGTATTTATGGTACCCGCAGGTGCCGGTATTATGTTGCTGGTTACTATATTTATTATGCTGATAAGCACCTTGCACACCTGGTTCAGGGGGTGGACTGCCATGGTTATTATAATATTGTTTCTTGCCGTAAATTATTTTTCACGCGGGCATTGGACTTACTTTGCGGCTAAGGCGTATGGCTTGAATTATTCTGTGCCTCCTGCCGATTATTCCTATGAAGTCTTTAGTAAAATGCAAAAGGATACGGCAACAATACATAAAGATGAGAAAAGTGTACTGTCTATATTGGAACGCTGGAAGAGCAATATTTCCTCTCTCGATTCATTGAATAATGAAAAACCCGATCTTATACTTATTAATACCAGCGGAGGCGGCCTGCGTTCTACACTTTGGACTTTTTATACCTTGCAATACCTCGATAGTCTTTCCGGGGGCAAAGTGTTCAGGCATGCGGAGCTTATTACAGGCTCATCCGGCGGAGTTATTGGTGCATCGTATTACCGGGAGCTTTATCTTGAAAAGTTGCATGGAAAAAATATTAACGAAAACAGCAGGTTGTATTTTAATAAAATAGGGCAGGATATGTTAAATCCTATCGTATTGACACTTGCAATTAATGATATGGCATTTCGTTTCCAGCACTTTACCGATGGCAAATACACATATACCAAAGACAGGGCTTACGCTTTTGAGGAAAAGTTAAATGTTAATACAGATAATGTACTGAATAAACGGCTTGCAGATTATCAATTACCGGAAGAACAAGCCAAAATCCCTATGTTATTTATTACTCCATCCATAGTAAATGACGGGCGCAAAATGATCATCTCTCCGCTTGGTATTTCCTTTATGACAGGATATGATATTGATACTAATTTGAACTTTAAGCCTGTAACACAGTCAGTAGAGTTTTCAAGACTGTTTAGAGATCAGGATGCAAAGAATCTTCGTTTTACCAGTGCGCTGAGAATGAATGCAACATTCCCTTTTATTACTCCCATAACACAATTACCCAGCAATCCCACCATAGAGGTTATGGATGCAGGGTTAATAGATAATTTTGGATTGGATGAGGCCGCCAGGTTCATTTATACGTATCGTAATTGGCTTCCTTCACACACGCGCAAAATCATTATCATTCAAATACGCGACCAATATAAAAAGCAGAGAATTCCAACTAATTCACCCGGCGATATTCTGAGCAGCCTTCTATTTCCTGCCGCTCAATTTTACGCCACGTTGTTTCCTATTGAAAATTTTAAGGAAGACCGTACAGTGGAGTATATGAGCCAATGGTATAAAGGTAAAATAGATGTTCTATATTTTCAGCTTAATAACGAAGGTAATGACGATGTTTCTTTAAGCTGGAGGCTCACAGACCGGGAAAAGTCCATTATTACCAGTTCTATGAGCACACCGGGAAATAAAGAAGCGGTGGAGCAGTTGAAGAAATTGATGAATTTGAAATAAGCACATGAGTTATTTGAAAATAGCTTTCATAGCGTTTTTGTTTCCCTTTCTTGTTACGGAAAACAAAGTGGCCGTTGTTAATTTTGATCAATTACAAACGTATGCTGCGCAGAAAGCCGATGATACCTTGTATGTCGTAAATTTTTGGGCCACTTGGTGCGAACCATGTGTGAAAGAATTACCCGCGTTTCAACAAGTGCAAAAAAAATGTGAAGGACACAAAGTGAAGTTTATTTTTGTTAGCTTGAATGCTCCAAGGGAACTTAATAAAGTTCAGGACTTTGTTGATAGTCATAATCTGGGGCCTCTTGTTTTATTATTGAACAGCAGTAATCCCAATGGGTGGATAGACAGGGTAGATGATTCATGGAGCGGAACAATTCCTGCTACGGTTATGTATAAATCCGGAAAAAAGGTTTACTTTCGCGAAGGAGAGTTTACCCCTGAATCACTCGAAAAGGTAATTCAATCAAAAAACAAATAATGTATGAAAAAATTAACATTCATTTCGGCAGCAATTATTGCACTTTGCTCTTTTACAGGTACAGGCTACCAGGTTGGGGACAAAGCCATGGATTTTAAACTTAAAAACGTGGATGGGAAAATGGTATCCATGTCGGATTATAAAGATGCCAAAGGCTTTATTGTAGTGTTTACCTGCAATCATTGTCCTTTTGCAAAGGCCTATGAAGGTAGAATTATAGCCTTAGATGCAAAGTATGCTTCCCTGGGCTACCCCGTAATTGCTATAAATCCTAACGACCCCACACAAGTTGATGCCGACAGTTATGAAAATATGCAGGCAAGGGCAAAGGAAAAGAATTACACTTTCCCTTATTTGGTAGATGAAACACAAGCCATAGCACACGCTTATGGAGCAGCTCATACGCCCCATGTATTTGTATTGCAAAAATCAGACAATGATTTTGTAGTAAAATATATCGGAGCAATTGATGACAACAGCGATGACCCATCAGCAGTAAAGCAGAAATATGTAGAAGATGCTGTAAACAATTTATTGGCAGGGAAACCTGTTAATCCTTCATCTACCAAGGCTATCGGTTGCAGTATTAAGTGGAAGAGCTAAGCGTAGGCTTCTAAATTTATTTCAGGCATTTTGCATCGGGAGATTCGTTAATTTATTGTTAAGTCACACTTTATTTCTTCTTTAAATTATACATTTGCGAAAAATAATGTATGAAAAGATATTCCCTCATTGCTATATCTGCCATGTTTGCATTAGCAATAACTACGGCTAAAGGACAAGATGCCGGGTTGACCAAAAAGAACTACAAGATATATTACGTAAAAACAGGAAAGGAAGTTCAGCTGAAAAATATTGTGGCTGACATGAAAAATTACGATGTTGTTTTTTATGGAGAAGAACATAACGATTCTGTTACTCATTTTCTCGAAAAGACATTATTAATGGCTTTTTATGATAAGTACAGCACCGCCATGACCTTGTCTATGGAAATGTTTGAAAGAGACATACAAGGTGTAATGGATGAATATCTTATGGGAGCGATTAAAGAAAACTATTTTAAAAAGGATGCCCGCGCATGGAGCAATTATAAAGACTATCGTCCTATGGTGGAATTTGCAAAAGACAAACAACTTGATGTTATATGCGCCAATGCTCCGGGCAGGTATACCAATATTGCAGGTAAAAAAGGTGAAAAAGGGCTCGAAGCGCTTCCGGATTGGTCTAAAAAGAATTTTGCCCCTTTGCCTTTCGATACTGCTGTCGGAGATTATTATGAAAAACTGATGGCTCAATCGGGACATACGATGGCTGCCCGGGGAAAGAATGATACAGCAAAGCAAGCTCCGCCTCCTATGATGATGGAAGGATTTGATCTGATAGTTGCGCAATCTTGCTGGGATGCCACCATGGGATATTCCATAGCAGAATATTTGAGAAATCACCCCACCAAGAAAGTAATGCAGGTGAACGGGAGATTCCATAGCGATCAAGGATATGCTGTAGTAGCACAACTAAAAAAGTATCGCCCCAGTACGAAGGTACTAATTATATCTAGTTGCTCTGATGAGTCATTTCCCAAGATAGATTGGAGTAATTACAGACAGAATGGAGATTATATAATTATAACCGATCCTAAGGTACCAAAGAGTTTTAAGGATAATTAATTAATCCGGATCAGCTCATGGCAACTTCACGGGCTTGACGCATAGCTTTTACAGTTGCATCAATGTCTGCATCGTTATGCGCCGAAGAAACAAAGCCTACTTCATATTCCGAAGGGCCTATATAAATTCCATGCTCCAATAAAGCAAGATGGAATTTTTTAAAACTTACCAGGCTTTTGCTATCAATATCTTTGGCAGCCCGTATTTCGTCGTTATTGCTGAAAATAGTCCAGAAGATAGAACCTATGTGATACATGCTGAATGGGCTATTAGGCTCAACTCCTTCCATAACTCCTTTTACCAAACGTTTTGTTTTTCTTTCCAGTTCTTCATAAAACCAGGGTTTTAAACATTCCGTCAACTGCGCAATTCCCGCAGCCATAGCCACCGGATTGCCCGACAAAGTACCGGCTTGGTACACATTGCCATCGGGTGAAATAGATTGCATAATTTTAGCACTTGCAGCATAAGCCCCGACAGGCAAACCTCCGCCTATGATTTTTCCAAAAGTTACAATATCAGGCGATACATTATAGTATCCCGATGCACCTGAAAATCCAACACGGAAACCGGATATAACTTCATCGAAAATTAAGAGCGAACCATTTACGGCACAAATGTCAGCAAGGAATTCAAGAAATTCTCTCTTCTGAATCAGCAGCCCGTTATTAGCAGGAATAGGTTCAATTATAATAGCTGCAATTTCATTTTTGTATTTATGAAAAGCTTGTTTTACCGCTTCTTCATTATTCAACGGAAGTACGATAGTTTCTTTTGCAAAAGCTTCAGGTACGCCGGCCGAAGAAGATATGCCAAATGTAGCTAAACCCGATCCGGCATTCACCAGTAATGAATCGGAATGGCCATGGTAACAGCCTTCAAACTTAATGATCTTATCCCTTTTTGTATAGCCTCGTGCAAGCCTTAATGCCGACATGCAAGCTTCGGTACCGGAACTTACAAATCGTATTTTTTCAATATGCGGATGGTTTCGTATTATTAAATCGGCCAATTCATTTTCAAGCCGGGTAGGGGCCCCGAACGAAAGTCCTTTGTCGGCCGTTGCTTTTACTTTTTCAAGAACTGCAGGATGTGCATGCCCTAATATCAGCGGCCCCCAGGAGCAGCAATAATCAATAAATTCATTTCCGTCCGCATCCCAAATATGAGAACCTTTTCCTTTCTCAATAAACAAGGGAGCTCCGCCAACTGCCTTAAAAGCGCGAACAGGAGAATTAACTCCGCCGGGGAAATATGTTTTTGCTATTTCAAATAACGCTTCTGATTCTTTTCGTTTTAACATGGTAGGTTTATTGTTAAGTATCTGAGATTGTACTCCCCTCGGCCAATTGCATTTCATACATTTCGCGGTAATGGCTCTTGGCAGCTATAAGTTCATGGTGCGTGCCATATTCTGCCACCTTGCCTTTTTCAAGAACCAGTATTTTATCGCACATTTTTACAGACGAAACCCTATGGCTGATAATGATGGTGGTGCGCCCTTCCATAAATCGTTGCAGGTTAAATAAAATTTCCTGTTCGGTATTTGTATCAACAGCCGAAAGGCAATCATCCATAACTAATATATTGGGAGCTTTTAACATGGCGCGCGCTATGGAAACCCGTTGCTTCTGTCCGCCCGAAAGTGTAACACCTCTTTCTCCTACATACGTATCAAAGCCGTCGTTAAACTCCATGATGTTATCATAAATGGCGGCATCTTTAGCAGATTGTTCTACTCTTTTTCTTAAATCCTCTTTATTGCCATCCGTTGAAAATGCGATGTTGGCAGCAATGGTATCGGAAAAAAGGAATACTTCTTGCGGAACATATCCCACCCGGCTGCGCAGAGATGAGAGCGGAATGCGGCGAATATTTTTCCCATCTACCCAAATAATGCCCGAAGTGGTATCGTAAAGCCGGCAAACAAGTTGTGCAATGGTAGATTTACCGCTGCCGGTCCTGCCCACAATACCTATTGATTCCTGCTTGCCTACTTTAAATGAAACATCATCCAATGCTTTTATTCCCGTATCGGGATAAACAAATGAAACATTCGAAAATTCCAATTCCCCTTCTATTTTAATATCATCGCCTTCTTCGCTTTTTATGGTTGGTTCTGTTTGCAGGAATTCATTGATACGGGTTTGCGATGCAGCTGCCTTTTGAACAAGCGATGTAATCATTCCCACACTTGCAATAGGCATTACCAGGTAATTTACATAGATAATAAAAGCCAAAACACTGCCGATAGTTATGATTCCCTGGAGCACTTGCCTTCCGCCTATATAGATTATAAGTACCTGGCTGATTCCTATAAGAAACATAATCAATGGCAGGAATAATGCATCCATATTAACCAGGTACATGTTCTTTTTTTTGTAATCGATACACTGCTCATCAAAATCTCTGCCCAATGTTTTTTCAAGCATGTATGATTTTATTACCCGGATGCCTGAAAAACTTTCCTGTGCTTTTGAAAATAGTACCGATAACTGTTGCCTTACTAATGTGCTTCTGTCATTTATCTGGGTACTTATATAATATACGGATAAATACAGAATGGGTAAAGGTGAAAAGACATAGAGGGTATAAACAAAATTAATTTTGATCATGTATATAAGCGTGAACGTGACAATGGTAATAGTATTGGTGGTATACATAATGGCGGGGCCGAAATAGTTCCTTACCTGCCCCACATCCTCACTTATGCGGTTCATAAGGTCGCCGGTGCTGTTCCGTTTGTAAAATGCCAGGTCCAGGTTTTGGTAGTGCTCAAATACTTCATTTTTAAGATCGAATTCTATGAGGCGGGAAGTTACTATGATAGTCTGGCGGGTAAGAAAAAGGAAGATGCCGCTTACTACCGTCAATGCAAAAAATATAATTCCCAATTTTACAAGATGCCATAAAGCAGCCGGCATGAACCCGCTTGACTGGGAAATATTTTTGGTCACCCAATCAAGGCTTTCTTTTATGAATTCAACCGAATATACTTTTAACCAGCCCGAAAGACTTACAAAAAGCAGGCCCAATAATAACCGTACACGGTATTTATAAAGATATTTGTTGAGATATTTAAGCGATTTCATGATTAGTTATATGTTACAAATGAAGGCGTTAGCAGATATATCTGCAAATAAGCAATAACTCATAACGGGTGACTGCATATTTTAATATCTTTGCCAAAACCAAAGCCCATTTCAATTTCTTTCAGCTACAAAATTAACGATATTCCACTGAATAAAAATTTTAATTATGAGTGAAACAGTTACCGTAAAGAAAACAGCTACCCAAATGGATGAAAGTATTACCGGTCAAATGATGAAATTTGATCATGAAGAGATTTTGTTTTGCAACGACAATGCAACAGGGCTAAAGGCTATAATAGCTATACATAACACCGTTTTGGGCCCGGGCCTGGGTGGTTGCCGTATCTGGAAATATAATAATGAAACGGAAGCGCTTACCGATGTGCTTAGGCTTTCAAGAGGCATGACCTACAAGTCAGCGGTAGCCGGGTTGAACCTCGGCGGCGCCAAGGCCGTTATTATAGGTGATTCAAAAACGATTAAGACAGAGGCTTTAATGAGGCGTTTCGGACGTTTTATTGATGACCTCGGAGGAAAATATATTACTGCAGAAGACGTAGGTTCCAGCAGCCAGGATATGGAATATATCCGCATGGAGACCCGCCACGTTACCGGCATTCCTAAATTTATGGGCGGCAGCGGAGACCCTTCGCCTGTGACAGCTTATGGAGTATGGCTCGGTATGAAAGCTGCTGCGAAGGAAAGATGGGGCAGCGACAGCATGAAAGGTAAAAAAGTGGCAGTGCAAGGTATTGGAAACGTAGGTGAAAACCTGGTGAAGCACTTGACAGAAGAAGGAGCCAAAGTTTTTATTACAGATATTAATAAGGACAAATTGAAAGAGGTTGCCGATAAATATAAAGCAGAAGTGGTGGATGCTGAAAAAATATTCGACCTTGATGTGGATGTTTATGCACCTTGCGCTTTAGGAGCCACTGTAAATACAGATACTATCAACCGCCTTAAGTGCTCCATTATTGCGGGAGCAGCCAATAACCAGCTTGCCGAAGAAAAAACACATGGCGAAATGCTTATGAAAAAGGGCATTCTGTATGCACCTGATTTTGTAATTAATTCCGGAGGAATTATTAATGTATATTCTGAGCTTTCCGGCAATTATAGCCGCGAAAGAGCTATATCTCAAGCTGATAATATTTTTAATGTTACCAGGGAAATATTCCGCATATCTTCTACGGAAAACATTCCTACCTACCTGGCAGCTAACAGAATAGCAGAAAAACGCATTGAGGCCATCGGAAAAGTAAAACTAAACCACTAATAAAACAGCGTTATGAGTTATAAATTATGAGTTATAACCATAGCCAATTTGCAAATAACTTATAACTCATAACTTATAACCGCTCTAATTCGTTCTTTAAATTATGTTGAATCGACGCTATTTGCGCATAAAAGTGCTACAAGCCCTTTATTCCTTTTACCGGGATGACCGTCTGGATATCGCCATAAAGGAAAAAGAACTTAAGAGCAGCGTTGAGAAAATATACGATCTCTACCTTTATCTTATCCTTA
>Ga0206873_1219_pt1 | contig 16323 bp, 9 predicted proteins | sample Alteio_BWOrgCont_11_FD_152631 | JGI IMG/M metagenome (GOLD analysis project Ga0206873, IMG submission 152631) | Enriched cells from forest soil in Barre Woods Harvard Forest LTER site, Petersham, Massachusetts, United States -... | ecosystem: Environmental > Terrestrial > Soil > Temperate forest > O...
GTCGCCAGCTAGATCGTAGACCGCTGTGACTGCTCCGCAGCCGTTCAGGCCCCAAAGAATGCACTGTTCATCGCGGACTGTGCGACCAAGGGGATCATAACTGAAGACTTCACCTTGGCCGTCTCCGGTGCCAATCGTGACAAGGCGGCCGGTTGTGTTGGTAAGCGTGCGGCCCCAGGCGTTCGGATTGTCGTAACCGAAGGTTACGCTGCCGGTCCCATCGGAAAAGGATTTTGTGGCGATACGATTCAGTGCATCGTAAGCATACGTCGTGAGAATCCCACGCGCATCTGTCCTATAGATCAAGTTGCTGTTCGCATCGTATCCGTTCTGCTGACAAACGCCATTTGAGACGGTTCCGTAGCAGACCGTCCCTGACTCAGCATTCGCCGCCTGTGTGAGCCGCGAGAGCGAATCATACGAGAACGTGCGCTGCCGCGAGCCGCTCTGCGCCACCGAAAGCAGATCATCAAGAGCGTCGTAGGTGTAGCTCGTCTGATAGTTCAGACCGTTGGGATCTTCCCAAACGCCAGTCATTCTGCCTGCGCCGTCTACGCACGACTTCCTCGCTTTCCCCGTTTCGTCTGTAAGTGTCGTGCAAGGGAAGTTGGCGTAGTTAGTGCCCACGGTGCTGCCGTCCTGCTCGACAACTGAGGTCACGCGATTTAAGACATCGTAGTATTTCTTCGTCAACCCGTAGGTCGTGTCGCTCGTCGTGCAGTACGGATTCGAGACAGAGAATGTTCGTCCATCGCCGTCATAGGTTGTGTCCAAGTAGGAAGTTCCAGAAGGGCAGGTTGAAGTTGGGACGGCTGTTTGGGTCTGCTTGGGTCGCCCAAGCCCGTCGAAGACTTGGGTCGTTACAATGCTCGGATCGGGCGTTGCTAACTTCGTGACCGTATCGCTGACGAATACGTTGCCGCTATAGTTGTAGCCAATTGTGGTCTGACCCCCATCCGGGAAGTTTGCTTGAGTGGGCCGAAGCATAACGTCGTAGGCATACCTCGTCCCCGCACGGCCGTTTGCGAGATCATTCGGGTCTTGGATTGCCGTGACAAGCCCCGTATTGAAGTCATACGTGTAGTTGGTCTGTTGGCCTAACGCATTCGTGACCGTGGTCGGGAAAGCGCCGTAGTAAGTGCCTGAATAAGCGTACGTCGTGGGATTAGTCAACGGATCGACAGATTTTTGCAGCATTCCTGTGTCGTAGACATATTTATTCGTAGTGAGGGGTGTCTTCGAAGGGGTCGTCGACTGGCACGGATTGCTGTAGAGCTGCTGCGCGACTGAAGTCAAATCTCCGAGAACTCCCGGCGTAGGCGCGGCGACATGTTGCTCCGCCACACCCGATGAAACTATTTGCGCGGCGACATCGTAACCGTAGTCAGTTTCCGAGCATTGGTAGCCATTGAGGTTCGTGGCGACGGAAGTAGGCCGGTCCAGGATATTTGGTGTCACATAATTGGGATTTGCAAGAGGCAAGTAATTTGTGGCCGTGGTCGAAAGGACGGCCCCGGGAGCCCCACTTCCGTAATCAGTACGGCTCGCTACCGTTGTCAATCCATAACTTGAAGGGCCGCCGTGGTTGAGGCCAAAGCGATTCGAGTCCGTGAAGGAGAACCCGGTGTCATAGGTGATCAGCTCCTGGCTTTGCTTGCCATTCGGCCATGTGGTCGTAACACTATTCAAATAGCTAGGGTTAGGCGGAGTAATAGGCGGACCACCGCAAGGGTATGTCCCTTCTAGAAGATCGCAAGGGTATGGATTAATGCTTATTGTTTGGTAGCCTTTTGCTACGGTCTTGAGCAGGGTCCGCGAATTTCCTGTCCCCGAATAGTACTGAATCCCGGTTATCATGCCGGCACACCCATCACCCGTGTAAACGGTATCGTTCAACAGGGGGTCTGTCACGGTAGATGTCGTTGCTGGAGAAGTAGTCGCATAGTTCCAGGCGCTAGAATTTACGCCGTCGAATACAGTGCGTGAGGTGACAATTCGATCCCAACCGATGGCACCAGTGAGGCAATTGTCCTGGATCGTCGTCCAGGTGTAGGAAATCTTCCCGCCCGTGGGCGGGGTCACGGCTGTCAAATCGAGGTAGCTATTGTTGTCGTAATCAAACCGCCATGTAGATCCATCTGGAAGGACTATACCGGTCAACACCGATGGGGTACCAGTATATTGCACGTGATTATTGGGAATTGGGAAATTCGTTTGAACAATATAAACTGAGTAACAAAACTTGAATATTCTCGAACTGCTGCCTAGGCCAGGAATCGTCCAGGTAGTTGTTATCGTCGGGGCTACCAGCCCACCAGTTGGGCAGCCAGTAACATTGCAACTGCTATTGCAATAATTCGTGGTCCACGCCCGTCCCAAGGTGTCCGTCACAGTATTAGAATTCGCGTTTCCGGTTTCTGTTATCTCGTTTCCATTCGTGTCCACGATGGTCGCATAGGGCCAGATCCCCACGAACCGGATGCCCTCTCTGTTCATGAAAGTACTTGTGGATGTGTTGAATTGGAATCCTGAACCGTCAATGGATTCCATGATGGTACTACCCGTGGTTCCCAAAGGATGCGATGGGCCGACCCCGACACCATCCTCATAGAGATAAGTAGCTACTGCGAAGTAGCCATTCGAATGATCGCGAGTCTCCTGATTGACGTAATTGGGTTGGGAACCATCCCTAATGAGCGCTGGCGCACCTACGCCGTAATGTGGAGGTTGGAGGTAGGTATTCCCAGAGGGGTTGGAGATGGTCCACACGCCGCTGCTGGAATAGCTTACGCTGTAAGTGAAATTCAAATTGCCGCGCTGCGAGTGGTCTATAACTAGGGGTATATGCAGTTGCAGCCGGCCGGTCGACATATCGACCGAATCGAAGTCACCGCTGTGATATGTCGCCGTTGGACTCATTCCAACTGCAACATTGGGGAGATCTTGGGCTAATGCAGGGGTCTCATCGAACACCACGGCCGCGAGGAAGAGCATGATTGTGAAGATTAGCAAGCGAGAGTAGCGCACGATTCCTCCTGAACACTGTATGTGCATATCAGCGCGAACGAGTTGCAAGCGCAATATTTCTTTGCCAAATTTCACCGCAGATCGCCCGCCTGACCAGTGAAATTGTTCGTTGCGGCGGTAGCCCCTGGAGTGACAAACTGAATAGTAACTAATTCACGCGGTTTGCCCGGCACAAGCGAGACTATCTCATGCGGGTATAAGACCCCTGAAACAGACCGATAATCCGAAAGAGACACAACATTCGGGAACGATCTTCTTGCGCCGATTTCCGCAGGTAACTTGAAATCAACCAGAACAGGTAGGCCCGACGAGTTGAAATACCAAATCTGCGCAGGGATGCTCTGCGGCCCAATTGCGAAGACGATGATATTGACCGGCACTGAATCCAGGGTCGATGACCCGCCAGTTAGAATTGCGAAGTCTGGGTCTTGAGACTCTTTCACCAAAATTGCACCCACCAACGCTGGTAGAAAGTGCGACTGAATCAGTGGAGCCTGATTCGTCGTCCCGTTTGCCAGGGCAAGTTGGCCTGTATCAGTTTTCGTGGACATCGAATAGCTAACGTTGCCATTGGCGTGTGGCCCTTGCAATTGAGCCTGAAACGTCCAGTTCTGTGCCTGGCTAATTGCCGTCGCCCCACCCAAGGCCGTGATCGCCGCCTGGACAACCGCAACTGCTTGAGGGTCGCTCGCAGGTTGCGTTGAAGTGGCTTGCTGAGAAGCGGTAGGTTGTTGCGCCCAGGCAGAGACGCCAAAGAGCAGGAATATCAGCAGACCGAATCGCAGACAACGCATATCGCCCCCTCAGAACTTGAATTCGTACGGCAACGAACTCGCAGCCCGAACCTGATCCAAAGAAATTGAAGGGCCCTAATGCTCCGACCTGAACGAAGGTAGGTATTGAGGAGCGACCTTTTACACTAGCCCCCGACATTGCGTCAAGAATATTTTGATTAATATCTCGTTACGTACCTGTGGAAAAGATGTCCAACGTATGCAGTTCTGAAAGCGGAACTAGAAGCGCGTAAATCAAGATAAAAGAATATTTGATGATTGCTCTCCGTCATATGTGTATGTGCAGTGTTTTGTGCGGAGCAATCCCTACGGTATAGGGCATTGCAAACTAAGCGGTGCCCTCACGCTAAGAATCACCTTGACGACGGGTCCGTCCTAGGGCAGATTATGCGGAAATGGCTCTGGTTTAAATTGTGTACGTTATCAATGTGTATCAGGCAGACGCTACCGTCTGTATCGAGGGCGATGGGACTAGCTCAAGACACAAACTACCAGGTCGTGTAGGCACAAAGCTTTCAGGAGGCCGGAAATGAATAAGATTCTTATGGCCATGATGCTTCTGCCTATGTTTTGCGGCGTCGCAGCTGCTAACGGGGTCGGCAATTTCTGTCCTGGCTGGCCTTGGCAAGCAAGCACTTGCGTTATTGACGCGCCCGTCTACGTCAATGTCTATTGGGACCAGACATGGGACCAGGACGTGCAAGCGCTCGGGAGCACTGGCCTCCTCCGGGCGCGGATTGATGCCGCGACGGAGGCGCTGGTGAGAAGCGGATACTTCAGCCAGTTGGCGCAATATAAGGTGTGGTCTGTAAGCATGGGCCCGAGCATAACGCCCGCCTGCCAGGGCGCGCCAGCCACCATGGATCTCGTCGTGGCCAACAATGATAATTTGCTGAATAATTTAATGGACTGTATCCTCGCCGCATATCCCTCTCTCAAAAACAAAAACACGATTCTCAATATCTTCGTTCCTCCCGGGGTCGCTACGGGGAAGTGGGGCCTAGGCGCAGACCATAAGAATCTTCGCGGCATTGCACTTTGCCTTCTGCCCACGAATCAGGGGGACTCCGCTCCCAAGGACTTCTCACGCCTACTGGAGATGGCGTCGCACGAAATGGTAGAAGCTGCAACCGATCCGAATCCCGACTCGCCAACCGGATACAGGAATAAAGATATCGGCAGCATTGCGGGTGAAGAGATTGCTGACCTATGCAATGCGGCCGTTCCGTTCCTTGGCATTGGGGATGGTTCTGCGTTGTTTGGGGTTACGCAATATTGGTCTGATAATGCGAATAGCTGCGTCACACCCTTCCCGACATTGACCCCACCAACGATCTCGCCTATGAGTATCGTTTGCGGCACCGGGCGGAACATGAACATCACGCTCACCGGCACGTTTGGACCCACCCCATGGGATCTCGTGGCGAACCCGGTCAACGGGCAGACGATCTATGTTCAGGCTGCGATAAACAATACTTGGAATTCCGGAAGCCTATTGAATATACCGCCGAGCACGCCGCCGATTACCGTTGGATTCGGTTTCGTATCGTGGCGGCAGGGCTCTCCCGACTCGATCGTGTTGAATGGGTTTGATTCGCACTATGGAAGTTCAGGCCAAATTGTTAAGCCCGGCGACCAAATTCAGGTCTCCGTCTACTCGCCACTTAATGGCCAGTCGAACTCTACGATCGTTACCGCCCCAGAGCCGGCATCGATCTGGCTCGGCTATCAAGCAATGCAGGCCAACTCGGAATCTAGCGTCTCGCTGACCGGGCAGGTTCTTGATCCATCGAAGTTGCCGAATTGCGGCATAGGCGGGACACAGGTCACGCTCGACGTGTCAGCTGGCAGCAGGTCAGCGGGCACAATCGAGAGTCCCGTCACGACGGCAGACGATGGCTCCTTCGCCGCGCCCTACACTGCACCCGCAGTGGCAGGGAATGTCACTTTGACGGCGAAAGCTTCTCCCGCGAGTACAACAGGTTCTATCTCCGTTCTCCCTGTACTAACTTCCCTTTCGGCGATGGTTGGCACGGTCACCGGTGGACAGCAAATTACTCTTACCGGATTTGGATTCGACAATTCGACCACTGTTAGCTTTTCTGGGATTGGCCAGAACGGAAATCCGGTCTCCAGCAATAAGATGATCACTAGTGTATCGCTCGATCATCACACGGTGACGTTGACCACGCCGGCGTCGCCATTGCCTGGCGACGGTATCGGCTACGTAATGGTCTACGCCACGGTGAATGGAGTGTCAGGAGGGCCGCTTCAATATCTGTTCATCGTTCCCGGAGAGCCATTCGGGACGATACAGGAGAATATCTGCCAGACGCATGCACCATATCATGTGACGGTCACCGCTTATAACGCCGACGGGTCGGTCGATCCTGTCATGATCGATCTGTCGTCCACGGCGCCGATATTTGGCAATAACTTGTTTAAAGAGACGGTGCAATCCGGCGTTCCGTTCCTGATCAGCGGCAGCGGCCCTTACGTGTTCACGGCAAAGAACGATGCCAACTCTCTTTCAACGGTGATCACGTTCACATGCAATTTGATCCCACCGGGTCCAGGCATGCTACCAGTCAATTTCATACCGGGGCCCAATTGCGACGGCGATTGCGGCGGGCCTCCCGGCAACTCAAGCATTTGGACCTGGGGCGAGGCAAGCGAGCTGAGTAGCCTTGTGATTTCGGGCATTCCCGCGAGCGAAGTTCAACAGATCTACAAAGTGACTGGAGTTAGCGGGGCAACTCTGGCGCGATTGGTCAATGTGAACTCCTCGGTTATCGCAGCGGGGACTCCCGCGGTGAACGCCATCTTTATTGGCCAGCCGGTTTCCATTGAACTCGCTCGCCAATCCAATGCAGCGTCCATCAAGCACTCGGCACTGCTCAGCTTCGCCGTTCCCACAAGCGTTGATCGGAACTACCAGATTGTTCGTTACGAGCGAAGAGGGACAGAATTTGTTTGGATCGCGGTGCCCCGCACGACCATTCTGAACAGAGGAAGCCTGATTCAGGCACATATCACAGAAACAGGTTTGTACGCTCTTGTTTCAACTGGTGCACAGTAATGTGCGAGCAGTTTCTTCAAGAATTGAAGGGCGATCAAGATCCATAAGCGTCATAGTCGCGCGGGGTGAGCCCGCAGGTTCTGCATCTAGGCGATATGATCTAGAGACTCTTGAACATCAAGTAATGGAGCCGCTCTTGACAGTTCCACATGGTCCCACGGCCGCAACTTTCCACTTCATTTTTGTTTCCCGTCTGCCCCCGTTTTGGGCGGAACAATCGTGGCTCCCGGTAGTGCCGCTATGAGTTTTGCTACTTCTGGGGCCAGGGTTTCATCGCTATATATCTCGGCAACACAGGTGTTCGCGTCATCCGATGCCGCCGGATCGCTCCTGAGTTGAACAGTGGCACTTGGCAAGGACCCGCCAAATATCGCCTGGGCCGCTTTGGCCCCGCCGCTGGCCTTCACGAAACTCACGCGGTGCCATGGATCGTAGATGAAATAGATCGGATACTCAGCGTCAATTAATTTCAAAATCGGTTGCCAAACATTCGCACAAGAGGATGTGATCGTGACCTCCTCCCTGGGTACAGCTTGCTTTTGTTTGGAGAGTACGCACGGTGCTAGAAAAACAGTAACGGCAACAACTGTCACGATTTTATTCAAATGCATCGTAATCACCCCTAAAACGTAATCAAGGCCGTTATATTGGCTTCGCCAGATTGTCGATCTGGTCTAGGAGATTAAGCCGTTTCTTGTCGAGAGTCCGCAGTTCTGCAACAAGTTTGCTGCGAGTATCAGCTTTGGCTGTTTTCTTCAAAAAACGAACTATCGTATTCGCGCTATCGCCGAGAGAGGCGTAAGTATTCAATAGGCCATCCAACTCGTTCTTGTAGTCGATCGCCATGTTGAATCGCCTCCCGGAAACGCTCGTTGCCGTTCGCAAAGTCTACCATTCTAGGGATAGAATTTCGGCTATGGCGGAAATACGAATCGGCACAAGCGCCTTCACGGCGTCGGGTTGGGAGCACTCCTTTTACCCGAAGGGAATGAAGCCTGCTGACTATCTCACCTTCTACGCTACGAAATTCGATACGGTGGAAGTTGATTCGACATTCTATCGGACGCCCTCGGATTCAACAGTCAAAGGATGGGATGCAAAGACGCCGACCGGATTTCTCTTCGCTGCGAAGGTGCCGCAAATCATCACGCACGAAAAGGTGCTCCTGGACTGCGAAGCGGAATTTTCTGAATTCCTGAAAGTGATGGACTCGCTTGGAGAGAAACTAGGACCGCTCCTCTTGCAGTTCGGCTATTTCAATAAGAAGGCTTTCGTCGGTGTAAATGATTTCCTGGCTCGACTCAAGCCTTTCTTGAAAAAACTGCCGAAGGATCACAAGTTCGCTGTCGAGATCCGCAACAAGAATTGGCTGGTCCCGCAATTCGTTGAGGCTCTGCGTGAGCGCGGCGTTGCTCTGGCATTGATTGACCAATCATGGATGCCCAGGGCGACTGCCTGGTTTGAGAAGTTCGACCCGATCACGGCAGATTTCACGTATGTGCGTTGGCTTGGGGATCGCAAAGGAATCGAGCAGCAGACAAAAGTGTGGGACCGGATAATCGTTGACCGCCGCGGCGAGCTATCCGAGTGGGCAGAAATTCTCGGGAAGGTTCACAAGCGCAAGATTCAGATTTTGGCATTCGCCAATAATCACTTTGCTGGATTTGGTCCCGGCACAATCGAACAATTTAGGGAACTCTGGCGACGGCAGGTAGTGACGGAGACAGGCAAACGCAATCAACCGGCAGATCAAGGTCACCTATTCAAATAAAAGCAGGGAAGTGTGCGACCGTTATCTATTTCCTTTTTGGCAATCTAGTGTGTGGATGATTGCAACTTTTTGTCGTGCATGTTATAGCATTATATTCACTGTGAGTTATTCCAACCTATTGATCCGCTCTTGGCTCGGGCTTTGCGGTGCACTGCTTATTGCGCCTGTGGCTACATTTTCGCAATCGCCATCGACGAGAATCGAGGGAGTATCTGAACCTCCCGAACTGAGTGGTGAGCCAAAGAAGGTCAGCAAACCCACGGAAGCTGAAAAGCAGTTATTCGAGATCATCGGACATCTGAAGGACGAGGAAGAAATAAGACTCACCTTGCCCAAAATGAACGAATTCATTGACCAACACCCGGACTACTCGGACGCGTACTTTCTCCGGGCCACGTGTGAAGCTTGTATCTTGAATAGCCAGGATCTTGCGCCCATATCGGCTGATGTAGAAGCAGCCATGTCGCACCCTGGCAAGGTCTATAACGATACAGATTATTACTCCCTGCTTGGCAAGATCGCGCTTAAGACAGGGCATTATGGGCAAGCGGTGGATGACTTAGAAAAAGCGATGACGCGAGATCTCAGCAATGCGGACAAAATGTTCAATATTGAAGGGATTGAACCGGAGAAATCGTCGAAGTTCTGTATTTGGAATCTTACAGACCTCGATACGCTAGTTGCGAAATCTCCTAGAGACTATCGGAGTTTATTGTTCCGTGGGCTTTACTACGAATTTTTCACGACATTCAAGGAGGATTATTATGAGCCGGCAAAACAAGAATTTCAGAAAGCCGCTCAACTGAATCCGAAATCACCTTTGCCACATTACTTCATCGGAGAGCTTTTTACGAAGGCTTCGTTTTGGACAAAAAAGGCGGCGGCGTCTGATGCAAATCGAGATGAAGCGAGTAGAAATGCGGTTCAAGCCTATACGAGTGCCATTCAGTTGGACATCAAATTCCTCCCGGCATACCAGGAAAGAGCGAGCGCTTATCTCACCCTGAAACTCTACCCGCAAGCCATCAAGGATTATGACAGAATACTCGAACTCGACCCCGAGAATGCGACGGCATATTCCGATCGGGGGTTGGCGAAATTGGAAACTTCGAAATACTTCGCCGCCACGATAGACTTTCGAGAAGCGATTCAACGAGAAAAAGAGGGCGCCTCATATTTGAAAAATCTATATGAGAATCGAGGTGATGCGTATGCTAAGCAAGGAATCTACGAGGATGCGATTGCAGATTACAGTAGTTCGATTGAGCGGGACCTGGCTGGCGAGACTTTCTTGCTTAGCTTGAAGCAATTTCGGTCTTTGTATCCTGAATATGGCGGTGTACCCGATGGAATTCTACTTCGAAAAATAAACGCTCTTTTCTGGCCTGAGTTTGACTTCAATGTTTTCGCTGAGCAACTGGCAAAAAACGGAAAGTGGCAGGTCAGCTTTGTATTAAGTGAATTGTACGCGAAGCGGGGGGACACTTACTTGAAGGCGAGTGACTTCCGTCGCGGTGTGCTCGATTTCGAGAGAATTTTTGTGGGTATTCCGAATATGGCAGGTTCGACGGATAGATGGCGAGAACTCGGTCAAAATTCTGACGGAGATTTGTTTCTCGACGTAAAGACTGCTGAGTTTCCGAAAAATGGTCCGGCCCGCTTCTGGATCAAGACGGTAGAAAAGAACAAAACGCAGACCGTAGCCTACGAGGTTGACTGTAATATTAAGAAATTGAGCGAAGACTCAGCCGTCACACATGATTCCAACGGTAAGGTTTTGAGCAGTTCGGATCTGAGTAGCGGGTGGCAAATCATTATTCCGGATACGCTCGGCGAGCAGCTTTACAACGGTGCTTGTTCAACTGGCAGATAGGGGCGCGATCTGGATATGCCTTCTTTTTCCCAGCGACAGGGCTACGCTCACCCAAGAGCAATTAGGTTTCGAGATGATCTTCCTGAACACCTTCGTATCCCCCTCTATCGGATGCTTATCAATGTCGTGAATGGCCATTTTTTACTAGAGCGGGCGCAAAAGATCCTCAACCCTTACGGGCTCGACGCTCTTCCGAGGTACGCTGGATCATTTGCCATAACAAAAGAAGAGGATGATCCAGCCACAATTGAATTCAAGAGGATCTTCCTGGGATGCGAATGGTTCCAGATATACGACATCGTCGAAGATATCTTAGGACAACTGCGATTCCACGAAGTGGAATTTGCTGAACCCGATGACCCTCCCAAAGCTTTCCCACTGCAAAAGGGCATCAACGATTATTTTGCGCACGCTGGTATCGGTTGGCAAATCATTGAGGGCGAGGTGATTGCCCGTGGAGACGACATCTTTGAGCAGACTGTCAAGACCGCCAAAGCAGAATTGAATAAGGGCGGACGAACTACGGCCGGGGAACGCATCGCCCGAGCCATTCACAATCTTTCCCTCCGACCAAATCCAGATTTCAGCGGTGCGATTTCCCATGCAACCGGCGCGATCGAATGCGTCCTCAGTGATGTAACGGGCGAAGCTATGACTCTCGGGGATTATCTGAAACGCTATCACCTTTTTCCAGGTTCAATGAAGAAGGCGTTGGAAGGGGTCTGGGGATACGCATCTAATGAGGGTGCTCGGCATGGGAAGGAAGGCTTTGAACCTGCCCGCGAAGAGGCTGAATTCATTGTGGCTATTTCCGCTGCCGTCACAACGTACCTCAATCGAAAACATCCGCGGAAGTGAATCGAACGCATTTACAGCCGCGTCTTGCTATTCTAAGTTGCTCCAACGATATCGATGACTCTCACAAAAGGTTCCCCGGCTTTTTCTATGGTAGGCTTTTCATTTAGATTGAGGAAATCACATGGCAGAATCCGCTACCGATATCCGCGCAGCCCTGATGCAATCACGAAAATTCCGTCAGTGGAAAAAAGGTGGATCTAAGACTTTTGGGGAAGGAAAGGAATTTAATTACACCGGCAAGATTTTCAAGAATCTAGCGAAAGCCAGTGAGAGGCATTTTACCGTTGCGGAGATTTCGTCTATGTGGGGGGTCTCTGAAGATTTGGTTCGAGATATTTTTCGCGATGAGTCCGGCGTGCTACGGATTCGCCGGCCGGCTACCAAAATGAAGAGGGGCTATAGTACACTGCGTGTGCCCGAATCAACTTTGGACCGGGTGTATTCAGAACTTAGCAACGAAGACCCGAATGTTGAATCTCTGGCGACGCCACACAAGAAAGTGCCCACACCAAGGTAAAGGTCGTACTCACCAAAAATGTAAATGTCCTATTTGGGCCGACTGGACGCCCTCCAGCGGGAGACGTATTCGCCAGCCGATGCAGACGCGGGACTGGCAGGTTGCGCAGATCCGAGCGCGCGACATGGAAGCTTCTGGCCCTGAGTCCCGCCAAACTATAAAAGCAGCTTGCGAAAGATTCGAAGCAGACGCCCAAGCACGCGGACTCAAAGAAGAATCGATCGATAAATACCGGACGTTATTTCGGCAGTTACAAGCCTTCTCCCAAGAGCAAAACATCCCTCAGCTTTCCAGCTTGACTTTGGAAGTGACGCGACAGTTCAGGGAATCGTGGACGAACAAAGGCCAGAGCGCCAGAAAGAAATTGGAATTTCTTCGTAGTTTCATGCGCTTTTGCGTAGATTCGGGATGGCTCAAAAGCAATCCAGCCAAGCTCATTAAACTACCAATCGCAAACACCGCGGCGGTGCTGCCATTCACGAAAAAAGAAATCGAAGCCATTCTTGCCGCCTGCGAAGCGTATCCCAATAAAAGGAATCGCATTCGGCTTCGGGCTTTGGTGCTGTTAATGATGACCAGTGGTCTACGTCTAGGGGATGCTGTAAGTCTGCCCCGCGACACCATCAAGGCCGGCCGACTACACCTCCGTACTGCGAAAACAGGAACGGACGTTAACATCCCGTTGCCCCCGGATACGATCACCGCATTAGCGGCGATTCCACGCGAGACCGGGTATTATTTTTGGACAGGGAAGTCGAAGAAAACCACGCTGGTTAAGGATTGGGACTTTGTGTTGAGGAAGCTATTCATCCGCTCCGGGGTCTCTGGAGGCCACAGCCACAGGCTGCGGCACACCTTCTCGGTGAATCTATTACAGGCCGGCGTCTCGATCGAAAGCGTTGCAGCCCTACTCGGGCACCGGAGCATACGCATTACAGAGCGTCATTACGCTGCTTGGGTGCAAGAACGGCAGAACAAACTCGAACTCGATGTGCAAAAGGCGTGGCACGCCCTCGGCACACCATCTTCTCAGCCTTCAAAAAACGCATAAAACAAAGGAAAATGTACGAGTCTTTGGTGCGGAAGAAGGGACTCGAACCCCTACGGCCTTTCGGCCACCAGCTCCTAAGGCTGGCGCGTCTGCCAATTCCGCCACTTCCGCGTTGTCAGACAGTATACCCGAGGTTTGGGGCCGCGCTGGTCGCTGACTCAAGTGGCGCAGGCTTCAGCCTGTGGGGGTAAGTCCCTGCAAGAAGAAACCCCCACAGGTTGAAGCCTGCGCCACAAAACGGTTCACGGTTCAAAGTCCGGCTCCGGGTCCGGGAGTTTGTCACCATCTCGCGCGAGCCACACATACAGCGTAGGTAAAATAAAAATGCTCATCGCCAGATTCACCATCAAGCCTCCCACGATCACAATCGCGAAGGGCCGCTGAGAATCGGATCCGATCGCATGCGACAGTGCGGCCGGTAACAAACCAAGCGTCGCCACCAGCATGGTCATCATGATCGGGCGCAATCTCAGAACGGCACCATCAATCGCGGATTCCTCGATTGTCCCGCCTCGGGCGCGAAGCTGGTTGATGTATTCGAGCATGATGACTCCCGTTTGAACGGAGACGCCGAATAGCGCCAGGAATCCAACTCCCGAGGAAACACTGAAGTGGGTTCCCGTCACAAGCAGAGCCAGCAATCCGCCAACGCTGGCCATGGCAACCGTGGCAAGAATCAGCGCGGCCCATTTCGGAGAACGGAACATGGAGTAGATAATCATGAAAATCACCAGAATGGTCAGCGGCACGATGATGAGCAACCGAGACTGGGCCCGCTTCTGGCTCTCATATTCGCCTTCCCAGTCGATATGATATCCGCGTGGTAATTGTACTTGTGAATTGACATTGCGCATCGCTTCCTCGACCGCGCCGCCGAGATCCCGGCCACGCACGCTGTATTTGATCGCCACGTACCGCTGGTTTTCCTCGCGGTAGATTTCCGAGCCGCCGTCCTGCTCCTTGATCGTGCAGAGCTGCGCGAGCGAGACTCTCTCGCCGGACGGCGCTAACAGGCGAATATCTTCCAGGGCCTCCCTGCTCGTGCGGTATTGCGGGAGGTAACGCAAGACCAGGTCGTAGCGATGTTCGCCCTGCAACACTTGCGTCAGCGCAGACCCTCCCACCGCCGTCTGGATGGCATCCTGGATATCCGCAACATTGATTTGATAGCGCGCCGCCTGCTCGCGGTCCACCTCGAAGTTCATGTTGGGTTGGCCGAGCGCACGAAAGATTCCAAGATCCTCGATTCCCCTGACCTGCTGCATCGTGCTGACAATCTGATCGGCTTTTTCTTCGAGAATTTTCAGGTCATCACCATAAATCTTGGTGGCCAGCTCGCCCTTCACGCCGCTGACCGCTTCTTCCATGTTGTCTTCGATTGGCTGAGAAAACCCCCACGTTACCCCGGGGATCTGTTCCAATTCACGATTCATGGCGGCGATCAATCTATCCTTATCCTGATGAAAGACGAGCCGCCACTCTTCCTTGGGTTTCAACCCCACGTAATATTCCGTGTTGAAGAACCCCGTCGCATCCGTTCCATCATCGGGACGTCCCACCTGGCTCGTGCATTCCGGCACCTCGGGAAAAGAGCACAGCAGAGTGCGAGCCTGGTTTGCGATCCGGATCGATTCGCTGGGCCCGACGCTGGACGCCAGAGTTCCGCGCACCCAGATGGCGCCCTCGTCCAGATGGGGCAAAAACTCGGAACCGATCACGCCACCATAGACAAGAAAGACAGCCAGGCATAAGCCAGCCGCTCCGACTCCCACGGTCAATACGCGATGTTCAATCGCATAGCGCACGGCTTTGCGATAGTAATCAATCAAAAATGCCATGACCGGGTTGTGCCATTCCTTGACCCCTTCGCGAAAAAACAAGGTGGAGAGAACCGGCGCAACGAGCATCGAAAAAATCAGCGCCCCGAGCAGCGCAAATGCCACGGTCCAGGCCATGGGCCTGAACAGTCTTCCCTCGACTCGCTGCAGCGTGAAGATGGGCAGATAGGCAGTAATGATGATGGCGATGGCGTAAAAGACCGGCCGCTGCACTTCGTGGGCGGCTTCGCGGACGACTTCCATCGATTTTCTGGAAGAATTCTTCTCATGGGTCATGTGCCGGACGATGTTCTCAATCATGACTACGGCGCCATCCACGACCATTCCAAAATCGAGCGCGCCCAGCGAGAGCAAGTTCGCGGGAATTCCCTTCAGGTTCAGGCATGTGGCGGCGAACAACAGCGCAAAGGGAATGGTAAGAGCAACGATAATTGCGGCGCGAACATTCCCGACAAATAGAAAGAGAACGATCACCACCAGGAGGATGCCTTCCGTGAGGTTGTGGAGGACCGTGTGCGTCGTGAAGTGCACCAGATCGCTGCGGTCGATGAAGGGAACAACTTTCACGCCAGGAGGCAGAACGCGATCGTTTAATTCCTTTACCTTGGCATGAATTCCCGCAAGCGCGTCATCGGCATTCGCGCCCTTGCGCAGGAGCACGATTCCTGAAACGACATCGTCGTTGTCGATGATTCTGCCGTCTTCGCGATGGATCGCGCGCGCAAATTGGCCGAGCCGGATCTTCGGGCCCTGGGCCACGACAGCAATATCCTTGACTCGAAGCGCAGTGCCATTCTTGGCCGTGAGGACCGTGTTTTCGATGTCGCGGACGTTTCTGACCAGTCCCACTTCCCGGATATTGATTTGCTGCTGGCCGGATTCGATGAAACTCCCGCCGGCGTTGATATTGTTGTTGGAAAGTTGTTGCTCCACCTGGGCGATGCTGAGACCGTAGGAAATCAACTTCGTGGGATCCATGCGAACCTGATACTCGCGAGTGGGTCCGCCAAAGCTCGAAACATCGACCACATCAGGGACTGATTTGAAATTTTTCTGCACCGTCCAATCTTCAATCGCTTTCAAATCCATCACGTCATATTGCGGATTGGTGCTTTTGAGCGTGAAAAAGTAGATCTGCGCGACCGGGCTCCAATCCGTTCCCATCTGCGGAGATACTCCCGGCGGCAAAGTGACTTGCGACATCCGCTCGAGAACTCTTTCACGGTTCCAGGCGTTCTCCTCCTGATCGTCGAAAATCAGCTTCAGGTCCGAAAGCCCAAACAGAGAGAACGAGCGCAAGTGGGCCACGTGAGGGATGCCGTTCATTGCTATTTCAAGGGGAATCGTGACCTGCTGTTCGATTTGCTCGGCGGAAATGCCCGGCCACTGCGTGATGATTTCCACATAATTGTCCGCCACGTCGGGATACGCTTCGATGGGAAGTTGATGAAATGAAATCGCGCCCCAACCAAAAAGCAGAAGGGCCGCTGCCAGGACCATGAAGCGGTTCTCGAG
>Ga0206873_1222_pt1 | contig 16211 bp, 13 predicted proteins | sample Alteio_BWOrgCont_11_FD_152631 | JGI IMG/M metagenome (GOLD analysis project Ga0206873, IMG submission 152631) | Enriched cells from forest soil in Barre Woods Harvard Forest LTER site, Petersham, Massachusetts, United States -... | ecosystem: Environmental > Terrestrial > Soil > Temperate forest >...
GGTGGGCGAGCCAACGGCGCAAGACGCTGGGCGAGGTGGACTGGCGCGAATCCATTCTGAACTTTGGCGGAGTGACGCTGTTCGGCTTGGTGTGGGGCGTGTCGTGCCTGATCGTCGCGCCGAATTTATTTCCGTGGCTAGTGCCGGTGCTGGCGGGTTTGTGCCTGTGCGTGCCGATCACGATTCTGACCGGCTCGGCCACGCTGGGACGGCAGACGCGGGCGGTGGGGCTGTTTCTGACGCCGGATGAGACGAGACCGCCGTGGGTGGTTTCGCAACTGGCGGAAAACCTGGGCAAGGCGGCCCAGCGCATCCGCCCGCATCCGTCGCTCATGCAGGATTACGGGCTGCTGCTGGCGCTGCTGGATCCGTACATCAACGCCATCCATCTCTCGCTGCTGCGTCTGCGGCGGAATCCGCCGCCGGAGTCGCGCGAGTATTTCCACGAATTGCGGATGCGCCTGCTGGCACAGGGGCCGGACAGCCTGGCGAGCAAGGAAAAGACGGCACTGCTGCACGATCACGATTCGGTCAACTGGCTGCATGAGCAGTTGTGGTCGTCCACCGGCGCGAGTCTGGCCACGTGGTGGCAGTTCGCGATCCGGCAGTACAACGTCGTGACAGCGGAGCCGCTGACGCCATTGTACCGGTAACGTGAAAATGTTGCGCGGCGAGCGCGCAACCTACTTGGCCAGACCCCAGCGGGAACTGAAGGGGTAGAGAATGATGACGGCGCGGCCCACGACGTTTTCCTGCGGGACGCCGCCCCAGAAGCGGCTGTCGAGGCTGGAGGGCGAATTGTCCCCCATCGCGAAAAAGAATCCGGGGGGGACGGTCACCGTCTGTCCCGGCCCGAGCGAGCCGGCGTTGATGTAGCCGGGGTAGTTATCGCTGCGCTGCGCCTCCTTGTCGAAGGACTTCGCGCCTTGAATCGGCGCGCCGTTGCTCCACAGCACCGGGGGACGCACTTCCAGCGTGTCACCGGGCCGGCCCACGAGGCGCTTGATGAAATACTGGCCGCCCTGGTTCATCTCTTCGAGCCCGGTAATGCCGGAGGTGCTGAAGACAAAGGGGTCGCCGACCTTGGGCGGAAAAAAGTTATAGGTGAAGCGGTCAACGAAGAGCATGTCGCCGGTTTGGCGGTCGAAGTTGAGCACTTTCTCGCCGGCTTTGAATTGGCGCTGGGTGGCGAGGTAGAGGCTGCCGTCGGGGTCGCGCTTGAGGTAGCCGTGCTGCCGCATGAATTCAGCCGGCAGGCCCTGCTGAATCCAGGAGCCCTTGGGCAAGTCGGGGAAAAAACTTTCGAGGAGAACCTGGTCGAGCGGAAAGTCCTTGGGGACGCTCACCGAGACGGTCTGGTCGCCGACAAAGAACGTGTAGGCGTGCTGCTCTTCCGGCAGAAGGCCAAACCATTTGCGGCCATTCGAAGGTTCCGAGTGCGCCATCAGGATTTCGGGATTGCCGGTTTGCTCGACGGGGATGCGCACCTCGCCGTCGGCGGGCGCGAGCACGTTGTAATGGGTGGAGCCGCTGACGAGGAAATTCCAGCCGCGCTCGGCGAGGTTCGGCCCGGGGTCGTCCGGGCTGTACACGTAGGGCGTCATGCCGTGGTACGTCGGATACATCGACGAGGTGGGAATCTTGAAGGGTTGGAGGAAAAAAGTGCGGATGCCGATGGCGAGGATGGCGGCGACGAGGAGCATCTCGATGTTTTCGCCCCAGAACGTGACGGGGTAAATGTCGCCGCCGCATTTTTCCATCACGGCGTGGAGTTTTTCGCTGGCGGCATCGAGCGCGGCGGGGGTGGCCGAATTGTTTTCGCGCAGTTCCTTGAGTCGCGTCGCGGCGGAGCGGAGAGCTTCAAGTTGGGCGGAAGGGAGGATGTCGCGCCGGTAGGCATCGACTTTGGCGGCGAGGCGCAGGAGGCCGTCGGCCTGCTCGCGGGCGCGTTTAATTTCCGCTGATTTCCGGGAAAACATGGGCAGGCAATGTAGCGAGGGACGCCGCGGGTGTTAATCTTAAACCGGTGGGGTGGGGTTTCGTTCCTTGATTTCTTGTCCTAGGAGCTGGCGCTGGATTTGAGGATTTTGATGAAGGCGTCCTGCGGGATGGAGACCTTGCCAATTTGCTTCATGCGTTTTTTGCCCTCCTTTTGTTTTTCGAGGAGCTTTTTCTTGCGGGTGATGTCGCCGCCGTAGCATTTGGCGAGCACGTCCTTGCGCATGGCGGAGAGGGTTTCGCGGGCGACGACCTTGCTGCCGACGGAGGCCTGGATGGCGACCTTGAACATTTGCTGCGGGAGAATTTCCTTCAATTTTTCGCAGAGAGCGCGGCCGCGGCTTTCGGCCTTGTCGCGGTGGGTGATGGAGGCGAAGGCGTCCACGGGGTCGCTGTTGACGAGGATGTCGAGGCGCACGAGGTCGCCCGGCTCGTAGCCGCCGATTTCGTAATCCATCGAGCCGTAGCCGCGGGTGATGCTTTTGAGGCGGTCGTTGAAATCGACGAGGATTTCGTTGAGCGGCAATTTGGCGTGGAGGAGGATGCGCTCCTCGTCGAGCGTTTCGGTGTGGTCGCACAGGCCGCGTTTTTCGGAAATGAGCGCGAGGAGGTCGCCGATGCTGGTGTTGGGCGTGAGGATGGTGGCGCGGATGGTGGGCTCCTCGATGACGGCGATGCTGGAGGGGTCAGGCAGGTGCATCGGGTTGTCGATCTCGAGCACGGCGCCGTCGGTCTTGGTCACGCGGTAAACGACGCTCGGGTAGGTGGAGATGATGTCCACGTCGTACTCGCGGCGGATGCGCTCCTGCACGATCTCCATGTGGAGCAGGCCGAGAAAACCGCAACGGAAACCGAAGCCCAGCGCGGCGGAGCTTTCCGACGTGTACACCAGCGAGGAATCATTGAGGCGAAGCTTGGAGAGGCTGGCCTTGAGCTTTTCGTGGTCGGAAGTGTCGAGCGGGTAGAGGCCGCTGAAGACCATGGGGCGGACTTCCTTGTAACCGGGGAGGCGCTCGGCGGCGGGCGAAGCAAAGTGCGTGATGGTGTCGCCGATTTTGATTTCCTGCACATCCTTGATGTTGGTGACGAGGTAGCCGGTGCAGCCGTCGGACAATTCGGGGATCGGGTGCGGGCGCGGATCGAACTGGCCGACTTCCTTGACCTGGGCGCGCTGGCCATTGGACATCAGGACGATGTCGTCGCCGACTTTAAAGGAGCCGGAAAACACGCGGACGTAGGAGACGACGCCCTGGAAGCTGTCGTACACGCTGTCGAAAACGAGCGCGCGGGTCGCGGGATAATCGGCCCAGCGCGGGGGCGGCAGGCGGTGGACGACGGCCTCCAAAATATCCTCGATGCCGATGCCCGCCTTGCCGGAGGCGAGGATGGCGTCGTCGGCGGGAATGCTGAGGACGTCCTCCAACTGGCGGCGGGCGTGTTCGACGCGGGCGCCGGGGAGGTCGATTTTATTGATGACGGGGATGATGGCGAGGTGCTCGTTGAGCGCGAGCTGGGCGTTGGCGACGGTCTGCGCCTCGACGCCCTGGGAGGCATCCACGACCAGAAGCACGCCCTCGCACGCGGCGAGGCTGCGGGAAACCTCGTAGGAGAAATCGACGTGGCCGGGGGTGTCAATGAGGTTGAGCAGGTAGTCCTCGCCGTTTTTGGCGCGGTAGTTCATCGCCACCGGGTGGCACTTGATGGTGATGCCGCGCTCGCGCTCGAGGTCCATGGCGTCGAGGTGCTGGGCCGTCATGTCGCGCCGGGCGACGGAGTGGGTGGCCTCGAGCAGCCGGTCGGACAACGTGGTCTTCCCGTGGTCAACGTGGGCGATGATGCAAAAGTTGCGGATATGGGCCAGGTCCGGCATCGGAAACCGACCAAAACACCATTCAGGGGGCGGAAAGGCAACGCTATTTAGCCCCATCTCTCATCTCGGCATCAAAACCTCAAAACCCAGCGCCCGTGCCGCCGCCGCCTGCTGGTCGTCGTTGGTCAGCAACCGCCGCAAGCCCAGTTCCTCCATCACGCCCAAATGCAGCCGATCCAGCGTGCGGCAATAAACACCCCGTAAACTTTGACGCTCCGATGCGGACACGGCAGCGGCGGGAAACTCCGCCACCTCGAAAGGCGACGTTTGCAGCATTTCCGCCATTCTCGAGGTCAGGCGCCCGTGCTGGACGCGGCTGATGTCGCCGGCAAGTCGCGCCGCCAGTAGGCATTGGGCGGCCTCCAGCCGAGCCAGGGTCGAAATGATGACCTGCGGCTCCCGGGTGACCAGTTCGCCCACTCGCGCCGACTCAGGCTCGACAAAAAACAATTTCAACAGGCAACTGGTATCGAGGTACAAGCTCATACGGTCTGGGTGAAGCGCTACCGGCGCTCATCGTCGAGCCACTGGCCGGAATTAAGGCGCGGCGGCTTGAACCCCCAGATTTCCTTCATCCAGCGCGCGTGCATTTCCACCGAAAACCGTTTCCGGCGGACGTGTTTCGGCGGTGACAGGGCGCAGAGCCGGGCGACGGGTGACGCGTCGCGCGTGATGGTCAACTCCCCCTCGGCGGCCAAGCGACGCTCGACCTCCGGCCATTGCTGGCGGACTTGCCGAATCGTGATCGTGTTCATGCCGCAAGCGTGACTCATGTTTCACGGCCTGTCAAACCCCCAACGCAACCCTCCTGCGTTACTTCCCCCTTTCGCCCTTTATGCCTGGATATCCGCCCAGTCGCAGGCGGGTTTGACGACGAGGGCGCGGTCGATGCGCTTGGCGAAGCCGGCCAAAACCGCGCCGGGCCCGCATTCGTAGAATTCCATGATGCCCAAGGCGGCGGCGGCGCGCTGGCAGTCGTCCCACAACACCGGCGAAACAATCTGGCGGACGAGGGCGTCCTTGATTTCCGCCGGCTCGGCGACGGGGCGGCCGGTGACGTTGGTAAACACCGTCCAGCGTGGAGTTTGAAAGACGGCGTCGCGGAGAACATCGGCATAGGCGGCGCTGGCCCCGGCCATGAGACGGCTGTGGTAGGCACCGGCGACTTTCAGCGGCACGGCCATTTTGAAGCCGCGCGCCTTGGCTGCTGCGACGGCGCGGTCGATTTTTTCGCTCTCGCCGGAGATGACGATCTGGCCCGGGCTATTGAGGTTCGCCATGTCCACGTCCTGCTCGCGGCAAAAGGCCTCGACCAGGGCGCGGTCACCGCCGATGAGCGCAGCCATGCCGCCGCGGGTGGTCTCGCAGGCCTGCTGCATCAGCTCGGCGCGGGCGGCAACGAGACGCAGGCCGGTGGCAAAATCAAAGACGCCGGCGGCGGCGAGGGCGGTCAGCTCACCGAGGCTCAGGCCCAACGCGGCGCGGCAATCGGTCAGGCGACCCTGGGCTTCGAGGAGTTTATAGGCCGTGTAGCCAAGGACGTAGAGGGCGGGCTGGCACACTCGCGTCTGGGTGAGCGCATCCTCGGGGCCGTCGAAGCAGATCTGCTTAAAGCTGTAGCCGAGCACGGCGTCGGCCTCGTCGTAGAGCGAGCGAGCGAGCGGCGAGTTATCGTAAAATGAGCGCCCCATGCCAACGCGCTGCGCGCCCTGGCCGGAGAACAACAGAGCGGTTGCCATCCTGGGTTTTTAGTGCCCGCAAGGGGGGCGGTTGGAAAGCTTATTTTTCGGTGGTAGCGCAAAATCCGATAAACCACGGATGACAAGGATGCGGAGAAAAGAAAGCGGAAAGGCGCGGGCGGGGTGCGCTTTTCCCTTGTCGGCGCGGGGTCGGCAAGGCGATAACGGCGGGGTGAGCCAACCCGCGCCAGCCCAGCCCGCCTCGGCGGATGCCTTTGCTGCGTTGCTGGCTGCGTTGCGAGAAAACCGGGCCCACGAGAAGGAGGCCACGGCGGCGGCGTGGGCGCTCGCGAGCGAGTCGGTGACGATGGAGGACAAGACGAAGTTTTTGCGCGAGTTGAACGAGAGCAAGTGGACGGCCACGATTCTCGCGGAATTTGCCCGCGTGTTTCGCCAGTTGGCGCGGAATCCGGGAGTAGAAAAATGGGCCGGGCGGGCAATTGATGTGTGCGGCACGGGCGGCGACCATTCCGGGAGTTACAATATTTCAACCACGGTGGCGTTTATTTTGGCGGCGGCGGGCGTGCCGGTGTTCAAGCATGGGAACCGGTCGATCACGTCGAAGAGCGGCAGTGCGGATTTTCTTTTGGCCAATGGCATTCCGCTGGAAGCGCCGGACGAGGTTTGGCACAAATCGCTGGAAGAGCTGAATTTCGCATTTTTCTTCGCACCGGCGTATCATCCGGCGTTCAAACATGTTAATCCCGCGCGGAAAGTTTTGGCGGCGGAAGGCCGCAGGACTATTTTTAATCTGCTGGGGCCGATCTTGAATCCGGGGAAACCAGCGTTTCAGTTGGTGGGCGTGTTCGACGCCAATTGTGTTAGCCTCACGCGAGATGCTTTGTTGGAACTAAAAGTTCGGCGCGCGCTGGTGGTGCATTGCAAGCTGGCGGATGGGAGCGGACTCGACGAGCTGTCGGTGACAGGGAACAATTATGTGCGACGAGCCGACGCCTCGGTGAAATGGGGAGCCGCGTGGACGGCAAAAAACGCCGGACTGCTTCCGGGAACCATCGCAGACCTCAAGGGCGCCGACGTGGCTTTTAATTTAAAATTACTGGAGAGTTTGCTGGCGAACACGGCGAATGCGGGGCTGGAGGACACCGTCTGCTTCAATGCGGGGGCGGCCCTGTGGGTCGCCGGAAAAGCGGCGAATTTAAAAGCGGGCGTCCGCGAAGCAAAAAAACTCCTCACCGGCGGGCCGGTGCGCGAGTGGTTGAAGCGGACGCGGGAATTTTTTCAGGATCACAAAATTTAATCACGCCATGGCTTTGCATTATTTTGGCACGGATGGCATTCGCGGCACGTTTGGCGAGGCGCCGCTGGATATTCCGACGCTGCGGCGGCTGGGCTACGCGCTGGGGCGGTGGCTCGCGATGCGCAAGCCGGGGCGCAAATTGCGCATCGTGGCCGGGCGCGATCCGCGCGTGAGCGGGCTGGCGATTCTGGCCGTGGTGGCCGAGGGGATCGTGGCGCTGGGGCATGAAGTGACCGACGTGGGAATCGTGCCGACGCCGGCGGTGCCGGGCGCGGTGCTCGAATGGAAGGCGGACTTTGGCCTGATGATCACGGCTTCGCACAACCCGCCGGGCGACAACGGGGTGAAGCTGTTCGACAAGCGCGGACTGAAACTCGAGTACGAAGCGGAACTGGAAATCGAAGGCTGGCTCGACCGCGAGGCGGTGCACACGGACACGCCGACGCCGTTGACTCTATCGAAGGCCGATGCGGCGGAATTTTATCGCCGGACGCGCGCGGCAGTGCTGCCGCCAAATGCATTGGCGGGCTGGACGGTGGCGCTCGATCCGGGACATGGCGCGACCTGCGGGACGACGCCGGAAGTGTTTCGCCGGTTGGGCGCGACGGTGCAAGTTCACGCGGGCGAGCCGGACGGCGCGCGCATCAACGTGGACGCCGGGAGCGAGCATCCGGAAAAGCTCGCCGAACTGGTGAAGCAATGCGACGCGCGGGCGGGGTTTGCGCACGACGGCGACGGCGACCGGCTGGTCGTGTGCGACGAGACGGGCGCGGTGATCGAGGGCGACCAGGTGCTCGGGCTGCTGGCGTTGCACGCGCTGCGGCAGGGGCGGTTGAAAAACGGCGTGGTCGTCGCGACCGTGCAGAGCAACCTGGGGCTGGACCAGGCGGTGGCCGCGGCGGGCGGGCGCGTCGTGCGCGTACCGGTGGGCGACCGGAACGTGCTGCACGAGTTGATCGAATTGCAGGCCGTGCTGGGCGGGGAAAATTCAGGGCACTATATTTTTCCGGAACAGGCGATGTGCGGGGACGGGTTGCTGGCGGCGTTGCTGATCGTGCGCGTGATGATTGAGACGGGGAAACCGCTTTCCGTGTTACGCAACGAGGTGCCGCTGCTGCCGCAGTTGACGGTGAACCTGCGCGTACGGGAGAAAAAGCCGCTGGAGACGCTGCCGAATTTCGCGGAAGTATTGCGGAAAGTCGAAGCCAAGCTGGCGGGCCAGGGGCGCGTGCTGGCGCGTTATTCGGGCACGGAGAAGAAGTTGCGGCTGCTGGTGGAGGGGCCGGAGCGGGCGGAGTTGGAAACGATGTTGGCGAGGCTCAAAGCGGCAGTGGTGACGGATTTGGGCGCGGAGTAAGCGAGGCTAAAACGGACGACTCGGCGGTCGTCCCTCCGCCAGGATGGCAAATTGCACCAGCACCACAAAAAACAGCGGCGCACTTCTTCCTTCCTAATTTGCGCGACCTGCGGCTTAATTCTCCCCGACATGCCCACCCGCGCAAAAAACACCCCGGTTCCACCCGCCGCCCGAGCCTCGGCCCGGCGGCTGACGTGGGGCGAGCTCGACCCGGCGTACCTGCGCCAGTTGATCACGCTGGCGCGGGAGGAAGACCTGGCGGGCGCGGGCCTCCTGGCCACGGTCACGCCGGGGGATGTCACGACTACAGCGCTGATTGATGACGGCGCGACCGCCCGGGCGGACTTTGTGGCCCGGCGGGACTTGACCGTGTGCGGGCTGCCGCTGCTGCCGCTCGTGTTTGAGGCCTTCGGCCCCGGCTGCGTGGTGACGCCCGCGGACGGAGTGAGCGACGGCGTGGCGGTGGAAAAGAACCGCGTGTTCGCCACCGTGACCGGGCCGACGGCGACGCTGCTCACGGCCGAGCGCACCGCGCTGAATTTCCTGCAAAAACTTTCGGGCATCGCCACGAACACGGCGCGGCATGTGGCGGCGCTGGGCTGGAGTCCGACCAAGCTGATCGACACGCGCAAGACGACGCCCGGTTTCCGCATGCTGGAAAAATACGCGGTGGCCTGCGGCGGAGCGTGGAACCACCGGCTGGGGTTGTTCGACCGCGTGCTGATCAAGGACAACCACTTGGCCGCCGCGCACGCGACCGCGGGCGAACGGCTGGCCGCGAGCGTGCGGCAGGCGCGGGCGCGTTTCCCGGATTTGGTGGTGGAATGCGAAGTGGACGCGCTGGAGCAAATCCCGCCGGTGCTGGCCGCCGCCGCGGATGTCGTGCTGCTGGATAATTTTTCGCCGGCGGAACTGGTCGAGGCGGTGGCACTGATTGGCCGGCGCGCGGCGACCGAGGCGAGCGGGGGCGTGACGCTCGCGACGCTGCCGGAACTCGGGCGCATCGGGCTGGATTTTATTTCGTGCGGCGCGCTGGTGCACCAGGCCACGTGGGTGGATGTGGGGCTGGATTGGAAGTGAGATGTTCCTAATGCAAGTATCGTTTGAACAAGCTCGCCTCTATTTGCCCCCGATGGAAACCGCGCTTGTGGACGGGGAGTAAAAATCGTTTAATTACGTGATTCCCCTAGGCAAAAGGGCCGGATGGGGTTATATTCCGCTCACGAAACAACTCAACGAACTCTCAATTTGTCCATGAACATACGCGCCTACCTGAAACCCTCCTGCGGCTGGAGCCGCGGCGTCCGCGCCATTTTTGCGAAGTACCACCTGGAGTACGTGGACATCGACATCATCAACCACCCCGAGAACTACGCCGAGATGGTGCAGAAGTCGGGCCAGCCGCTGTCGCCGTGCGTGGAGATTGACGGGACGATGCTGGCGGACGTGTCGGGCGAGGAAGTGGAGAACTACCTGCTGAGCCACCACCTGGTGCAGGCGAACGACGAAGCGCCGGCGGTGCCGACGAATGCGCCGTGCTCGAATGAGGAGCACGCGGAAATGCAGTCGAAGACGGTGCGGTTCTTTTAGGGTCAAGCGTCGCGACGCGACGCCCGACGAAACGGACACGGGTTCCGTGGGCTGAAGCCCACGGCTAATGATCGTTGCCTCGCTACGCGAGGCGAGAAGCCGCGGCTGACTGAACGGGGGCGTTTATCTTGGTAGCGCTGTGCTTTAGCCAGCGCTACGAAAGACGGCGCGGATTTTTCCAGCGCGGTCAGGCTTCGGTGCCGGTGGCGGCGAGGAGGTCTTCGACCTTGTATTTGAGGAGCTTGCGGCGCATCCAATCGAGCGCGGTGGTGACGGCGCGGGCTTTCACGGCGAGCCGGTCGCCGGAATAAACGACCTTGCGCGACCAGACGCCGACGGGGGAAGCGTAGCCGAGGAAGATGGTGCCCACGGGAGTGGATTCGTCGCCGCCGCCGGGACCGGCGAAACCGGTGACGCTGAGGGCGTAATCCGCGCCAAGGCACTCGGCCACGCCGGTGACCATGGCGACAGCGGCTTCGGCGCTGACCGCGCCGTGCTGCATCAGGATGTCCTCGGGGACGTCGATCATCTGCACTTTGGCGTCGTTGGTGTAGCAGACGACTCCTCCGGCGAAAACCTTGGAGGCGCCGGGGATGTCGGTAAAGGCGTTCGAGAGGAGGCCGCCGGTGCAGGACTCGGCGACAGCGAGGGTGGACTCGCGGGCGCGGAGTTCGTCGAGCACGACTTTGGCGAGGGAATGGCGGCCACAGCAGACGAAGTCCTCGCCGAGCACGTCGCGCATCTGGCGGGCGATGACTTTCAGCTCGTCGGTGGAGAAATCCTGGCCGCCGGAGGCGATGCGGACGTCGACCATGCCCTGGTGGGCGCAAAAGGCGAGGCCGAGGCCGGGGTGCTGCTCCACCACGGGGCGGATGCGCTCCTCGACAAGGGATTCGCCGAGGCCGCAGGTGCGGAGCTGGAGGTAGGATTCTTCCGCAGCCAGGATGCCAGCGAGGCGCAGACGGGGAAGGACTTCGCTTTCGAACATGGGACGCAGCTCGTTGGCCGGGCCGGGCAGCATGACGAGGATTTTCCCGTCCTTTTCCAAATAAAGGCCCGGGGCGGTGCCGTGACGGTTGGGCAACAGGTCCGCGCCGCGCGGGCGGTAGCACTGTTTTTGGTCGCGCGGGGTCACACGGCGGTTGAGGCGGGCAAAACGTTCGATGATCGCGGCTTCGGCGGAGGGGTCGAATTCGAGGGGCAGGCCGAGGACGCGGGCCACGGCCTCGCGGGTGTTGTCGTCGGAGGTGGGGCCGAGGCCGCCGGTGGTTATGATGACATCGGCACCGGCCCAGGCGTCGCGGAAGGCGGCCTCGATTTCGGCGGGTTCGTCGCGCACGACGAGGTTGCGGCGCAGAGGGAGGCCATGGCGGGCAAATTCGGCCCCGAGGTAATGGAGGTGGCCGTTTTCGCGGAGGCCGAGCAGAAGCTCGTCACCGAGGGTAAGCAGGTCGAGTTTTTTCACGAGGGACGGAAAGGGGGTAGCAGGGAATCACTATAGATGCATTCGCCCGAAAATGCCAGTCCCGGCGTGCAATGAGGGATGAAGCTGGCTGCGAGCGCCCGCAGAGGGAATGGCGGGATCGGGCGGGGGCGAACCTCAGCCCATCGCGGGTTTTTTCATCTGGAAGTTTTCGCTGATGAACTGGATGTCCTTGAGGAGATCCTTCAGTTCGTCAGAGAAATAATATTCCACGATGAGCACGTTGTGGTTTTCGACGTTAAAGGAAAACACCACGATGCCGCCGGGGAAGCTGCCGAGGATTTTGCCCTTCAGGCGGACGCCCTCGCCGGGGAATGGGCCCCATTTATAGATGTCCTCCCTGGAGACGGTGGTGATGGCGGGGCCGTCCACAGTTTTAACGGTGCTGTTGACCAGCCGGGAAAGATCGTCGGTTTTATCGGAGATTTTGAACTGGATGTAGCTGTTTTTGGGGCTGTTGAGGGTGAAATTATTGTCGGCGTTGTAGTCGGCCGCGTCGACGTCCTCGCGCCAGGCCGCAGGATACTTCATCGAAAAGCCCGGACGGTCGATCGCGGTGGGGTCGGAGGTGGTATCGGCGGCTCCAACGGAGGGCGGAAGGAAGAGGCCCATGGCCAAAGCCGTTGCAGCCAGCAGGCGGCGGGATGGCGACCAGAAACGAGTAAAATGAGTACTGTACTTCATGATTTGAGCCGGGAGTATCTACCTAGATAAGAGCTCGAGGCAATCGCGGAATTCCCAACATTCGACACTTTAACACGAGTTTACCAAGCATGTTGCAGGCCAAGAGTTAATTAAATGCCAATAACGGCCATCTCCCACTGGCGGTCGAATTTTAGCCCATTTGGCTCCATCGCGCGCCCTTAAAGCACGATTTTCCGCTTTTACTTGTCCTTGAGCACCCAAGTACCGTCCCAATCCAGCGGCGGGAGCGTCTTGAAGTAGTATTCGCAGCGGCTGTGGAAGTTCTGGCACAGGAAGTCCTTGCCACCCATGAGCACATTGGCGGCGCGGAGGAGTTCCGCTGCGCCGACAAAGTCGCGCGCGTAATATTTTTCCAGGGCGGCGCTGTACTCCGGCAGGCCGGCGGGTTGCACCTCGGTGCGCTCGCCCATCGGCACATAGGCGAGGACGGCGCGGGTTTTACCCTGCACCTGCATTTTGTCGGCCAGCCGGTAATAGAAGAGCTTCTTGGTCATCTCATAGATCGTCTCGCCGACCAAAATAGGCTGGTGGTACTGCTTGGTGGCGCTCTCGAGGCGGGCGGCGAGGTTGACGGTATCACCCATGACGCTGAATTCCTTGCGGCGCGGGTGGCCGATGTAGCCGACGACGCCCTCGCCGTGGTTGATGCCCACGCCGAAAGTGAGCTGCTCGCGCTCATGCTGACCCTTCCAGTCCGCGTTCAATTTCTTCAGGGCCTCCTGCATGCGCAAGCCGGCGCGGACGGCGTGTTCCGCGCCATCGGCCGGCGGTTGGGCGCGGACGTCGCCCCAGGCGGCCATGAAGGCGTCGCCGATGTATTTCTGGAGGGTGCCACCCTCCTCCTGGACGATTGAGACCATCGCGGAAAGGTGCTCGTTCAATTGGGCGACGAGGGCGTCGGGTCCGACGCGCTCGCTGAGGGTGGTGAAGCCACGGATGTCGCCGAAGAGCACGACGAGTTCCTGGCGCTGGCCACCGAGACGTTTTTCGAAATCGCCGCGCTGGCTGAGCATGAGGCCGGCGACGCCGGGGGAGACCATGCTTTCGAACATGCCGAGCATGCGCTGGCGTTCGTACTGGCCGAGCATGTAATCGTAGGCGGCGCCGAAGAGGCCACAACTAACAAGGATGATGGCCGCGCCGGCGACGGGCGTCACCAGCAGCTCGGACCAAAACAGGTGCTGCGTCGCCACCAGAAACGTGGCCGCGAGGGCGAGGAACAGCCCGATTTTCAGCAGCACCGCGCGCACACCGAGCGACACGGCGAGGGCGAGCGCGCCCAGGCCCAGTGCGAGCACCAGCACGGTCCAATCCGAAGCAGGCACGAGCCAGTCGCTATGCACAAGGTTGGCGAAGGCCGTGGCTTGGATCTCGACCGCTGACTTATAATCCAGCGGGGTGTTGTACGAGTCATTGAAACGGACTTCCGCACTGGTGCCAATAAACACGACTTTGTCTTTAAAGGACTCCCCATGCTTATAGGTGGTGTCCCAGTCCAGCAGGGCGTCTTCGATCGGGATGGTTTTGATGCTTTCTTCCTGCTCGCTGAAATCGTCCGACGCGTCGGCGCTGACGCCGCCGTAATAATTCAGGGGCATGCGCGTGTCGGGATTGCGCATGGGCGTGTAACCAAGGGCTTTTTTGGCGGCGAGCCAACTGATGGAGTACTCCTCAGGCGGGCGTTTGGGCAGGGGCTTGGCGGGATTCGTCGGCCATTCATCCCGGGAGGTGCCCGGGGTGCGGTAGTTCTGCACACTACGCACGAGGCCGTCGGGGTCCACGTCCTGCGGGAGGTTGTTCAGGCCCACGACGTCCGCCTCTTTCTGCGGCAGGACGCCGTCGGTCGGCTCAAGGATGTATTCGTTGCGGCCCGGGACGCCGCCGGCCAATTGCGCGGCAATCACCACGCGGTCGGGATAACGCTCGATCACGTCGCGCAGCTTATCGTCGTCCTTGGTGCTGACGTTAAACACGTTGTCGATCACGACCACGCGCGCGCCGGCCTTGAGCAGGCGTTCGGTGACCGTGGCCCAAAACTTGACGCTCCACGGCCAGCTATCGACCATATAGGCCATTTCCGGGGCGCGCGCATTTGCAGACGCAGCTCGAGCATGTAATTCTCAAAATTGCGCACCCAGGAACTCTGCCCCTGCACCAGCCACACGTAGATGGCGGTGACGAACACCACAAATGCAGTCTGAATCAAAAAGCGACGCCGGTGCAGAAATTCGAAAACTGTGCGTATCGTCATGTCTAGGCACTCTACCCTAGATGAGACGTTAGGCAAGTCTGCTTAGCTAACGTAGGCGCAGACGCGCCTTGCCTTGGAAAAATCGCTGGCTACGCTGCCTTGTGCCACCTCGGCCATACCCACCCTGCCCTTACTGTGAAAACACCCCTGCTTCTCCCCCACTTCCTGCTTCTCTTCACGCTGCTGCTGCCGATTGCGCATGCGGCGGACATTCCCAAGGAAATCCCGCTGTGGCCGGAAGGTGTCCCCGGCATCAAGGCGGACACCTCGGACGAGACAGAGCGCAACGGCACTTACACCCACACGCACCACCCAAAGCTGCTTTACCTGCCGCCCAAGTCTGGCACGGCGAACGGCACGGCCATCATTTTCGCGCCCGGCGGCGGTTATGTGCATGTGGCGGTGGGTGGTGGAACCTTCACCCAGTGGCTGACGGATGACGGCGTGGCCGTGTTTGTGCTGATCTACCGCAACCAGGACTATGGCGCGCCGGCGCCGTTGCAGGATGTGCTGCGGGCGGTGCGGATTCTGCGCTCGCGCGCGACGGAATTCGGGTTGAACCCGAACCGCATCGGCGTGATCGGCAACTCGGCGGGCTCGCATGTCGCCGCGAGCGCGGGGACGCTCTTTAACGACCCGCTGGGCAAAACGGGCGCGCCGCTCGATGCGGTGAGCGGCCGGCCGGATTTCATGATCCTGACCTTCCCGGTCATCAGCATGGAGCAGCCGTACGCGCACATGGGCTCGCGGGTCGGGCTGCTGGGCAAAAACCCGACGCCGGCAGAAATCGAGCATTGGTCGCTGGAAAAGCAGGTGACGAAGGACACGCCGCCGACGTTCCTGGTGCACACGATGGAGGACCGCACAGTGCCGGAAGAGAACACGATTCTGTTCTACGAAGCCCTGCGCCAGGCAGGCGTCCCGGCGGAAATGCACCTCTATGAAAAGGGCGCGCATGGCTCGGGCCTGGGCGCAAATCTCGGCCCGACCAACGAATGGCCGAAGCGCGCCGAGGAATGGATGCGCTTCAACGGCTGGCTGCCGGCGGCGACTTCGGCGGCACAATCGACGGCGGGTGGATAAGCAATCCATGTGGAAGAGGCCGGTGACGAGGAATTGTGACGGTTGTGAAAAAATCGTGACGAAGCCGGGCCGGATGCTATTATCGGGAACCACCCTACTATTTCCGCCTATGCTGACCCGCTCCCTCGCTTCAACGCTCGCCGTTCTATTAATCTCCGCCCTGTCCCTTACCGTCGTGCGCGCCGACCCGCTGAAAGACAGCCAAGTCATCAACCTGTGGCCGGGTCCCGCGCCACTGGCCCAGGGCAATGGCACGGCGGACATCCCCATCCTGACCGCGTTTTTGCCGGCGGCGGGCAAGGCCACGGGCTCGGCCATGGTCATCTGCCCCGGCGGCGGCTACACGCATTTGTCGGAAACGAAAGAAGGTTCCGCCATTGGCCGCTGGTTGGCGGACAACGGCGTGACGACCTTCGTGCTGCGGTACCGCATCAGCCCGTACCACTACCCTGTCGAGTTCGATGACGTGGAGCGCGCCCTGCGCTACGTGCGCGCAAATGCGACGGCTTGGAACCTCGATCCCAACCGCATCGGCATCATTGGTTTTTCCGCCGGCGGGCACCTGGCGAGCACCGCGGCCACGCACTTTGACGCCGGCAACACGACGGCCGCCGACCCGATTGATCGCGTCAGCTCGCGCCCCGACCTGCAAATTCTGCTCTACCCCGTCATCACCTTCACCGACGAGCCGAACGTGCATAAAGGCTCGCGCACAGCGCTGCTCGGCAACAACCCGGCCCCGGACCTCGTGGCGTCGCTCAGCAATGAAAAACAGGTGACGAAGGACACGCCGCCGGCCTTCATCGTCCACTCAACCAGCGACCGCACCGTGCCGGTGGCGAATTCCGACGAGTATTCCGCGGCGCTGATGAAGTAT
>Ga0206873_1223_pt1 | contig 16186 bp, 9 predicted proteins | sample Alteio_BWOrgCont_11_FD_152631 | JGI IMG/M metagenome (GOLD analysis project Ga0206873, IMG submission 152631) | Enriched cells from forest soil in Barre Woods Harvard Forest LTER site, Petersham, Massachusetts, United States -... | ecosystem: Environmental > Terrestrial > Soil > Temperate forest > O...
CGTCGAAAACGCGATCACCGTCTGGTTTACGGGCTGCCCCGTGATCGACGGCTTCAGGGTCACGACGGTCGGGCTGCTGGTCAGCGTCGTGTTGCCGCTGGTCACCGTGACTGTGTAATTGCCGCCCTGCGTGGCCGTGATCCCTGAGATGGTCAGCGTAGCGCTGGTCGCTCCGGAATAAGTCCCGTTGTTGTTGATCGCCTTGCCATTGAGGTACCACTGGAACGTCGGCGGCGGCGCGCCCACCGCCACCACCGACAGGTTGACCGTCGCCCCGGCCGAGACCGTGACATTGGCCGACTGCGAGAAGATGATCGGCGACGTCGTCGTGTTCCCCAGGGTGACCGGCGGGCTGGTCACATTTCCCTGCACATTGCTCACCACCACGTCGTAATAACCGGCGTTGCTCAGCTGCTCCGGGCTGATGGTCAGGTTGCCCGACTGCGCCCCGCTGATTGACCCTCCATTCGCCAGCGCCGTCCCGTTAAAATACCACTGGTACGCGACCGCCGGGAAGCCCGTGGCCACCACCGAGAAAGTCACCGTGCCGTTGACCGTCAGCAACTGGCTCACCGGCGGCGTCACGATCACGGGCGGCGCGTTCACCGTCAGTGTTGCCGAAGCCGACGCCGACCCCACGCTGTTGGACGCCGTCACCGTGAAAATTCCCGCCGAATTCGGCAGCGTGGTGTTGCTCAACTGCACATTGGTGAGGATCAGCGTCGAGGTGTTCGACCCCTGCACATTCGGGCCATCCGTCAGCAGAACCCCGTTTTGCTGCCAGCTAAAGGTCGGGGCCGGCGAGCCCGAGGCCGCCGCGCTAAACGTCACATTTCCACCCACGGTGACGTTGGCCGAAACCGGCGGCGTCGTGATCGCCGGCACCACGCTCAAGTCAATCGTGGCGTTGTTGCTGATCAGCGTCGTCCCGTTGCCCGTCAGCAGCACGCGGTACGGCGTCACCAGCGCATTGGTGATGTTCTCGACCGTCAGCAGCGGCCCAGTCACTCCGCCATAAATCGACCCGTTCGTCAGATTCGACCACGTCGAGTTCCCGCTGTTAAAGCCCTGCCACTGGTAAGCCAGGTAGTTCGCCGGCGCGCTTGGCTCCGGCTCCACCGCGAACGTCGCGTTGCCGCCCAGCACCCCCGTCTGGTTGCCTAACACCGCGCCAATCGAAGGCGCCCATGCCTTGGAAATGAACACCCGCCCGTTGTCGCCCACCGCCACGAAAGTCCCGTTGCTGTAGTCCATCCCCTCCAACCCGCCGAAGGCCAGCGGATCCAGGCTGTTCCACGAGCTCGTGGCCGGATTGTTCGCCGTGTTGGTGAACATCGCGTCGATGTCGTTGGCCGTGTCATCGCCCACCACCACCCACGTCGGCGTCCCCGCGGCGTCCTGCCCGTAGGTCACGTCATGCAGCGGGTTGGCTGTGCTGGTGAACGGCACCGTCACTGAAACCGCCGCCGGATCCACCACAAAAATCTTCCCGTCCGTCCCGACCACCACGTTGAAGCCATTGGCCCGCTCAATCCGCGCAAACTGGAAGGCCGTCGTCGAATAAATGAAGGTCCAATTTTGCGCGTCCGGCGAAATGGCGATCACCTCCGAAGGCGTGGCGTCGGTGGTGGCCGGGCCCAAAATCGCCACATACTGCCCCGCCACCTCGTCGTACACGACCCCGAGGAACGGGTTGGTAAACGACATCCGGCTCAGGCTCCACGAGGAGCCCTGGTTGGTGCTCGTCAGCACGACCGCCCCTGTCGTGCTGTTCCCCTCCGCGGCCGCTTCACCCACCGCGACCCAGGTGCTGCCCGGGCCCTTCGCCACTCCGTGCAGGTTGTTGGTCGTCGGTAAATTCATAAACGACCAATTCACCCCGTCAAACGACCGGTAGCCGACCGCATTCACCGAGGCCGCGATCCCGTTACCCACCGCCATGAATTCGCCGCTGCCGAAGGTCACGTCGTTCAGCGTCTCCGGATCCAGCGACCGGATATGCACCGTCCAAATCGACCCGTCCGGCGACGTGTCGATGGACTCATTCGCGCCCACCGCCACGAACACCCCCAACCCGTGCGTCACCGCCGTTAAATCCGTGGTCTGCGCGGAAGCCCGCTCCACCCAGGTGTTGGCGTCCGTCGAGGTCAAAATATAACTCGTCCCCAGCGGGTTGATCCCGATGTTGCCCACCGCGATGTAAAGACTGTTCCCGCCGTCGTAGGCCAGCGCCGTCAGGTCCGTGTAAAAACCCGTGTCCCCGCGCGCCCAGGTCACCCCGTCCGTCGACACCACCGTCTCGGAACTCGACGTCACCCCCACAAACCGCGTTCCGTCGAACACCACTCCCTTGAGGTTGTTCGCCGTCCCGGAAACCCGCGGCTGCCAGTTGCCCCCGTTGCTCGCCCCAAAACTTGCCGTCACGATATTCCCCGAGTCGCCCACGGCCACGAACAAATTATTCCCGAACGCCACGCTGTTCAGGTTCACCGTTGCCCCCGTCTGGCCCAGCGTCCACGCCAGCCCGTTCACCGAGGTCAAAAACAACCCGTCGTCGCCCACGGCCACAAATTCGCTCAGCGCCGGCAGGTACGCCATCCCGCGCACCGAGTTCGCGGTGCCGGTCGTCCCCTGCACCCACGTCACCCCGTCGTTCGACGACATCACCAGCCCCGCGTCGCCAAACGCCACAAACTCGTTGTTCGCGTAGATCACCCCGCGCAGGGTCGAGTTCGTCACGGGCGTCTGCGGAATCCACGTCTGCCCGTCGTTCGATTGCAAAATCAACCCCTCATTGCCCACCGCGAGGTACAGCGGCGTCGTGCCGCCCGCCAGACCGAACGTCACGCCGTACAGCTCCTGCGTCGTTCCCGTCGAACGGATGGTCCAGTTCCCGCCGTCCGGCGAGGTCAGCAGCGTGCCGATCGCACCCACCGCCACATACCGGTTCGTCGAGTTGCCCCCCGCCGCCGTCGTCACCCCATTCAGTTCGCCCTCCATTTCGCGCCAGTCCATGCCCGTGCGCACCGTCGAAGGCGACAGCACCGTCAACAGCGCCGGGATGCTGGTCACGTTGCCCAGCCCGTTCGACACCTGCACCGTGTAATTGCCCGCGTCACCGGTGTTCACCGAGCTGATGTTCAGCGTCGGCGTCGTCGACCCCGAAATCTGGCCCCCGTCCGAGAGCACCACCCCGTTAAAATACCACTGGTACAACACCGTGCCCGAGCCGTCGGCCGCCACCGTCAGCTTCGCATTGTCCCCGACCGTCACGGTCTGATTTGACGGGGCGGCACCGATCGACGCGCTGATTTGCAGCAGCGCGGGCGCGCTCGTCACGTTGCCATTGCTGTTGGAAACCTGGAGCGTGTAGTTCCCCGCGTCCGACCCCTGCACGCTCGTGATGACCAGCGACGGCGTGGTTGCCCCGTTGAAACGGCCGCCGTTCGGGATCGCCACTCCGTTGACCAGCCACTGGTAGGTCAGCGTCGGCAATCCCACCCCCGTCGCATTGATCGTCACTGTCGCACCCCCGACGGCAGTCTGGCCCACCGGTGGGATGGTGATCAGCGGGATCGTCGGCAGGAAGGTCGCGGTGTTCGATGTCACGTTGCCCACCACATTGGTCGCCACCTCAGTGTAATTGCCAAAATCCACCGCCGACACCGGGTTGATCGTCAGTGTGCTGGTGTTCGCTCCGCTAACCCCGTTGATCCCGTTCACCAGGGCCACCCCATTGAGGTACCACTGGTAGGTCGGCGTCGGGCTGGCGGTCGCCGATGCGCTGAAGACCACCGTGCCGTTAATCACCGGATTCTGCCCCACCGGCTGCAACACCATCGTCGGCACCGAACCCACCGTCAAATTGGCCCCCGCCGACACCGTGCCCACGATGTTCGTCACGTCCACCGAAAAATTTCCCGCCGAATTATCCGCGCCCACGCCCGCCAGTTGCACATTCGCGAGCACCAGCGTGGACGTGTTCGACCCCGTCACATTGCCCCCGTCGTCCGTTAACTGCACCCCGTTGCGCCGCCATTGGTATACCGGCACCGGCGTCCCCGATGCCACCACGCTGAAAGTCACACTTCCGCCCGCCGTTGCGCTGGCCGCGACCGGCGGCTGGTTGATCACCGGCGCCACCCCCAGCGTGATTGTCGCGTTGTTGCTGATCAGCATCGTTCCGTTGCCGTTCGTCACCTCCACGCGGTAGGGCACCACGCTGGCCAGCGTGATGTTCGTGATCGACAGCAACGCCGTCGTGTTCCCGGCATAGGTCGTGCCGTTGAACGCGCCGTTCACCACGTTCGACCACGTCGTCGTGGTGCTGTTGAAAGCCTGCCACTGGTAGGTCAGGAACCCGCTCGGCTGGAACGGCAGCGGCTGGACCGTCAAGGTTGCGTTCCCGCTCAGCACGCCGCCCTCGTTCACCACCGGCGCCGAAATCGACGGCGCCCAGGGCCGTGAAATAAAGATATCCCCGTCATCCCCCACCGCCGTAAACACGCCGGCCTTCACGTCCAGCGCCTCCAGCACATTCGACGCGTTCGGATTCAGCGAATTCCACGCCGTCGCGCTGGTGATCGTCAAATCGTTGCTCGTGAACATCGAGTCGATGTCGTTGTCGGTATCATCCCCCGTGATCACATGCGTCTCCGCCCCCAGCGAGTCCGGCCCGTAGGTGATGTCCCGCAATGCATTCCCCGTGCTGATGAACGGCTCCGGCAACACCTGCACCAGCTTTTCCACGCCACTCACCAAGGTCGGCGTCAACACCAACAGGTGGGCGGCGGTCGCCCCCCTTCAATATCACGACCTGCCCGTTCACCAGCCGGATGTTCGTGAACGCGACCGAACTGAATTCATAAAGCGGATTCGACCAGTTGATTCCGTCCGGCGACGTCCGCACATGGTAATACGCCAGCCCAGTCGAGGACGACGGCCCCAAGATCGCCACAAACAGCTTCGTCACCGGCTCCCACACCACTCCCAGAAAACCGTTCAGCACCGCGGTGCTGTTGTCCTGGGCCGCGAACGCGTTCCATGTCACCCCGTCCGTCGAAGTGACCACCGATCCCTCCGCCGTCGCGTCGTTCGGGGCGTCCGCCGCGTCGTTGGTCACCCCCAGCCAGATTGTCCCGTTGTTCGTCACCCCCAGCAAATTGCGAAAGGTGGTCAGGCTGGTGTTGCCATTAAACGAAACAATATCCCCGCCAAACCAATTTACCCCGTCGTCCGAATAGTCGATGATCGGCGGTATCCCGGAAGTGCCCGACACCCCGTTGCCCACCGCCACCGTACGCGCGCCTGTGCTGTAAACTTTGTTCAGTTGCTCCTCCGCCGGATCCTCCACGGCCACGTTCCAGATCACCCCGTCCGGCGAATACGAAATCGTCTCGTCCTTCCCCACCGCCACGAACTCCGGCGTGGTCGCATTGTTGTGTGTAATATCGTTGTACCCCACCGTGCTCGCCGAGGCGTGGTCCACCCACAACCCCGGATCGGTCAACTCGCCCGTGCGACTCACCACCCCCACGTCCGTCGAGGTCAAAATCATGCTGGTCTGCAGCGGATTGATCCCGAAATTCCCCACCGCCACGTATCGCGTGTGTGCGCTGTCGAAAATCACCGCGTTCAGGTCCGTCCAGTGGTCGCTGTCCCCGTCGCGCCAACTGATGCCGTCGTTCGACAGCACGGTCTCCGAACTTGAGGTCACCCCCACAAATTTCGTCCCGTCAAAAATCAGGCTGGTGATATTGTTCGAGGTCAAGGACGACCGCGTCTGCCAGCTCCCGATGCTCGCCCCGAAATTGCCGCTGAAGCTCGCCGTCTCGATCGTGCCATTCTCCCCCGCCGCAGCAAAGACCCCGTTTCCGTACGCCACCGTGTTCAAATCGAACGTCGTCGCCGTCTGCGACGTGCTCCAGGTCAACCCGTCCGGCGAAGTCAAAAATATTCCCTTGGCCCCCACTGCCACATACAACCCCGATGCGCTCAAATACGACATCCCTTCCACCGAATTCGTCGTCCCCGTCGTTCCCTGCTGCCACGTCACCCCGTCGCTCGACAACATCACGAACCCATTGTCCCCGAACGCCGCAAACTGGTTGTTCGCAAAAATGACGCCCCGCAGCGTCGAGTTCGTCACTGGCGCCTGCGGAATCCAGGAGACGCCATCGCTGGATTGCAGCACCGTCCCCTGGTTGCCCACTGCCAAATACAACGGCGTGGTGTTCCCCACCAAACCGAAGGCCACCCCAAATAGTTTCTCCGTCGTCCCCGTCGAACGCAGCGTCCAGGCGCTTCCGTCCGGCGAAGTCAAAACCGTCCCAAAGTCCCCGACCGCCACGTAAAGATTCGTTGCGTTGCCCCCTGTGGCCACGGCGGCGGCCGTCAAATTCCCCTGCATCTGCCGCCAGTCATACTGCGCCAACGCGCGCGGGGTCGCCCCGAATACCAGCAACAGACACACCCCCAAAAAGCCCCATGAACGAAAGACCCTAGAAAATAACTGTCCGTTACGCATGAAGACGGAGCATATCACCTCGCGGAGTCCAATCAACCCAATTTCCTCGCAAAACCGTGTAAAAATCCGGGAATAAAAGCCCACGAAACTCCTCTTAATGCCCCGTTTCGACCAGCATGCGCAAACGCCCAACGATGTCCGCCGGCGTCCGCGCCGGCTGTGCCGCCACCACGCTCGCCCGCTCCGCCGCCAGCGTCTCCGGCGCCGCCAGCCAGCCGCGCACCGCCGCCGCCAAATCCGCCGGCCGCCGCACCACGCGCCCGAACCCCCGCTCGCGGCAATACTTCACCGTGATCATCTCCTGCGGCATGATCCCGCCCAGCGTGTTGAACAACAACGGCGCGCCGGACAAAATCGCCTCGCTGGTCGTCCCCGTGCCCGGCCGCGACAGCACCACGGAAACCACCCGCATCAATTGCGCCATGTTCCGCACCCGAGGCAGTGCGCGCACCGGCAGCTCCGGGTGCCGCGCACCCCACGCCTGCACTGCGGCCAGCGCACGCCGGTCGCTGCCGCATAACACCACCACCTGGGCCGGCCCCGGCAGCCGCCCTCCAGCCACCAGCGCGTTCAGCAACGCCAGATGGTTTTGCGCGCTATTCGCCCCCGTGGACAGCAGCAGCGTGAAACACCCCGGCGCCAGCTTCAATTCCTCCCGCACATAGGCCGCTTCCGCCGCCGGGTCCCGCGGAGCCCAAAACGACGGATCCAGTAAAAAGCCCCCGTTCCACGTCCGCTCCGGCGCCATCCCCAACCCCCGCGCCGCCGCGCACGCCTCTTCCACCGCGCCGATGAACAAATCCGCCGCCGGGTTCACCCAGTGCCGGCTGAATCCGTAACCCCCGTGCAACTCCCCGCAATACGTCGCGCACTTCGGCGGACGGTCCGGCAGCGCCGCCCGCGCCGCGGAGAAAAAACTGTGGTTCAAATGGTCGTGTGTGCTCACCACCAGGTCCGGCCGCGCCTCGCGCACCACCTTCATGAAAACCTCCCGTCCCGCCATGAATCCCCCGCTGCTTTTCCCCTTGGCCTCCGCCCCGTTCCCTCCCCCGCAAAAGCTCACCGCCTCCAATATATTATAATAAATGTGGTGCAAGGTCGGCCACGTCCGCTGGATCACGTTGTACGTCGTCACCCCAAGCTGGTAAATCGGATGCGTTTCCTCCAGCGCCTGGTGCAGCTTCACCTGCCAGGGGCGGTCTGCGGTTTCCCGCGCGGCCCAGTCGCGCAAGGCTCCCGCCCGGGTGTCATGGCCGCCGCCCGTGCTCGATGTCAGCACCAAAACTCGCGTTGCCTCTCCGCTCACGCGTGCCCCTCCTTCGCCATGCTCCGGCTGGTCCCGACCAGGCTCCGGCCCGCCCGTCCCAGCCACCGCGCCACCCGCCAGCGCTGCGTCCCGCTCACAATATACCCCGCGCACCCCGCCGCGCCGCACCGGCACGGATGCCCCAAAAACGCCGCCAGCCGGTAGCCGTAATCAAAGGTCAGCTCCTCACCCGCGGCAATTTCCCGCTCCGCGTAAATCCACACCCGCCCGCGCTCCGCCACCACCGTGCAATTCGGCGCGCAACTATGGTTGATGAACCGCGCCGGGTTGCCCCGGACTCTGCCGTCCAGGTCCTGCCGCCGGTTCAACTCAAAAATCCACACGGGCCGCCGCGCCCTTTGCCGGCGGCGCGACTCCGCCTTCCCCACCCGCTCGCCCACGTATTCCAGCACCCGCTCGCCCGCCGCCAGCGCCCGCGCCGCGAACAACCCCCGCCCGTGGATGCCCGATCGCCGCGTCGCATGAACACGGCTGGCAGACGATTTTTCAACGCGGGACACAGGCATGATCAGGTTACAATCAAGTGAACTGAAACAGTCGTTTAATTTTACGGTCCTGCTTTATCAAGCGTTATTCAAAAAAACCCGCGCCCTTCCTACAAGTTGCGGTGAATGCCCTTTTCAATCAACGGCAGCCACTGGCCCCGCCGGAACAGCGTCACCTGTCCCGTGCTGGCGGACACCACGATCGCCAGGCACTCCGCCGCCAGCGAAATCGCGCACGCCGCCGCATGCCGCGACCCCAGCCCGCTCGGCAGCTGGTGCGCGTAGTCCGGCGCGTGTATCAAACTTCCCGCCGACTCCAGCGCCCCGTCCCCCCGGATCACAAACGCCCCGTCCAGCGACGAAAATTCCTTCACCGTCTCGTCCATGAACGGGTTCAAGATGTTGCGTTCCTCGTCCTTGTAGCCAAAAAATGGATTTAAAACCAGCGGCTTGATGAACGGTTTGATTCGCGCCGCCTCGCCCAGCACGAACAGGCACCCCACCGACCGCCCCTCCCGCCCCTCCACCGCCAGCTCCGTCGCGATCCCCAGCACGCGTTCCAGCACTTCCGGCTTCACCATCGCCGGCAGCATGTCCGCCTGCCGCGTGAACACCGACGAAAACTCCCGCTCCACGTCCACCACCACCAGCGTGTCGAACTGGTTGCTCGCCGGGATGCCACCCACGCAGCACAGCCAGTCGTTCTGCTTGAAGATCCCGCGCGTCAGCCCGATCAGCACCGCGCTGCGCAACTGCCCCAGCCGGTTGTTCGTGAAAGACCGCACCGGGATGACCGCGTCCACCGACTCCGGCAAACTCGCCATGTCCGCCGCTGTTTGCGTCACCAGCGCGGTCTTCATGTTTTTGAACGTGTCGCTCAAGTCCACCCCGCCGGCAAACGTGTCGCCAAACACCAGCACCCACGAGCAGCCCGCGCCCTTCGCGACCTTCACCGCCGAGGTCAAAATGAGCCGGTTGAATTTTGTGTCCTTCGACCCCGGCCGGTCCGTCCCGCCGCCAAAAACTTGGAGCACCTCCTCGCGGAATGCCTCCTCGTCCGGCGCCTCCACCAGCCGGTCCAGCAATGCCTGCTCCTGAAAAATCCGCGCCAGCGACGCCAGCACCGTCAGGTACGACTTCTCCTTCTCTCCCGCCAGCATCAGGAACACGAGGCGCACGCCGCGGTAGCTCTCGTCCCCCTCGAAGCTCAGCCCCTGCGGGCACCGCCCCACCACAAACACATACGGCGCCTTCATGGGCACCCGCACATGCGGCAGCGCCACGCCGTTGCCCAGTTGCGAGGTCATCGTGCGCTCGCGCGTCAGCAACTCCGTCTGCAAGCGCTCCTGCGTCCGCTTCGCCAGGGCCGCGGGCGGCAACGTCGCCAGCATCTCCACCAGCGCGTCCGCAAAATCCCCGCTCTTCAGGTCAATGATGCGGGTTTTGGCAAAATACCGGTCGAGGCGCATGGCGGGGTCGCGAATTTGGGATTCAGGCTATATTCCATCCCCCGCTCCCGAGGCGAACGCAATTTTTTTCTTCACGCTAGGACATTTCCCGACTCGGCCCATCATCCATCAATCGTCCGAACGCTTTTTGGCCTTTTCGTCAATTCCACATTCCGCACTCCGCATTCCGCACTCCCTTCCTACCGCTCCCACTCAATCGCGCCTTTTTTCAGCTCGTACCACAGCCCCAGCGTCAGCACCGCCACAAAAAACAAGATCGGCCCCACCATTGGCAGGTGCGCCGCGACAAACTCCCGGTACACCAGCACCGCCGGCACCAGAAACACCACCTCAATGTCGAACAGGATGAACAACATCGTCGTGACGTAAAACTTCACCGCAAACCGCGGCTGGGCGTCACCAATTGGGTTCATCCCGCACTCGTAGGCCGAGTCCTTGCGCGGATGATGCCCCGCGCGCTGCCCCAGCAGCCAGTTTGCCGACAGGATCGCGCCCGCGATTCCACTGGCCAGCAGCACCTGGATCAAAATCGGCAAAAAGTCATGCAACGACATGCCCCCACCCAAGCACGCCCCGTGCCCGCTTGGCAAGCTGGAACCCAACCCCGCCAGGCCGCCTAAGGCCTCCACTCATCATTCGAGTTTCGTTATTCGAATTTCCCCCTCTGCCATTTTCCATCTTTCTTCTTCCATTACACCCCCGGTCACTTCGGCATCCGCACCAAAAATATTTGCCGGCGGTCATACTCGCCCAAGTCCAGTTGCCGCGCGTATTCCAAAAACGACGGCTGGTCCATCGTCGGCATGTTCTGCTGCACGCGCGCCGCGTTGATCCGCGTGTATAAAAGATAATCCAAAATCACCGGGTTCGCGCTCAGGAACAGCGTCGGCTCGGACACCGTGTACAGCGAGTTGAACAGCGGGCCGCCGATGTACTGGTAGTGCTCCAGCGACATCAGCGAGAACACCCAGCCGCGCACCAGTTCCGGCACCGCCGCGATCTCGGCCACGGCCACCGCCCCCGTCTCCGGGCTTTGCAGGAAGCGCTGCGTGTTGCTGCTCGCCAGCAGCGATGCGTTGGCCAAAGCGCCCGTCACCCCCAGCGACGGCTGGTCCAGCCCCACCGGCAGGTTGATCCAGAAATCCACGCCCACGAGCAGCGGCACCGGCAGCAGCGACAGCCGGTCATTCGTCTGGATCTTCCACGCGTAGTTCTGCCGCACCACGCCCTGGATCAGGCTGTCCGGCGCCGGCAGCGGGCTGTCGTAGAACCACTTCAGGTCGTAGTTGCGTCCGCGGTCCATCACGATCACCGGCACGCCCTCAAACGCGTCGTCGGCGTCCCGCCCCAGCGCGGGCAAAAACCCCGCCGCCCGCAGTTTGCTCTCGCTCTGGTCCAAAATAAACAACTCCTCCGGCTTGAATCCCCGCGCCTCCAGCGCGTTGATCACCGCGCGCACCAGCCCCACCGGCGTCGTCAACCCGGCGATGCTCGTCATCACCTTCAACCCTGCGCGGCGCTTCGCGCCCGGCACCAGCTTGTGGCCCGTGCGCCGTTCAAAATCCAGGATCAACCCGTCTACCGCGATTTGGTAATCCTTGTCGGAAAAACCGGCCAGCCGGTATTCCCACAGCAACGACTTGGGATTCTTCGGGTCCGGGGCGGACGACGCCGGCGGTGTCTGCCGGCTCGTCAAAACACTCGGCGCGACCGCCGGTGTCTTAGCCGCGGGCGTGGCGGGCAAGGGTGAAGGCGGCGGCCCGCCGTCCGGCGGTGGTGTCAAGGGTTGCGCTGGCGTAGTCGGGATCACCTCCGTCGGCGCACGTGGCGGCGGTGGTGGCATGGGCGGCCCGCTGTTCGCATCGGACGCGCCCGGCTGCCACACCGTCGGCGACACCCCGTTCGCCGGCGACTGCACCGTCGGCGGTGTCTGCCCAAACGCCGTCCCCGCCGCCAGCAAAAACGCCGCCAGCATCCCCAAGCCACGCTTGTGAACGGAAAGTTGCACCGGGATTCTAATGTCGATACACAGGCAAGTGACGGGATAGTCTCTTGACATCGACCGCGAGCGGACGCTTTTGTTTCCTCGTGGCCATCGATTGGATCATTGCCGCTTACAAAGCCCCGTTGCCCGCCAAAATGCAAGCCGCCTTTCGCCTCCGCTCCCTGGTCCGTCCTCCCGCCGCGCTTTTCCTCCTCGCGAGTGCGCTCGCGCTCGCCGGATGCCAAAAAGATAACCCCGCCGCCGACACCCAAGCGCAGGACGCCCAGGTCACCGCCGCGCTCGACGATGCCAACCGCCAGCTCGCCGCCGGGCAAGTGGCCCCGGCCATCGCCACGCTCGAGGCCCTCCGCGCCGCCAACCCCCACCGCTACGATATTGTCGAAAACCTTGCCCTCGCCGAAGCCCACGCCGGCAACCTCACCCAGGCCGCCACGCTCTTTGCCGACGCCGCCACCCACGATCCCAACCGCCACGCCCTCTTTATTTATGCCGCCGGCATGGACTCCACCGCCGCCGACCATGCCGGGGCCGTCGAGCAATACCACGCCTACCTGGCCTACTTCCCCCATGACGCCGCCGCATGGAAAAGCCTCGCGCGCGAATTCCGCGCCCTCAACCAGCCGCAGGCCGCGCTCGACGCCTACCTCGAAGCCCTGAAGTGGATCCCCGGCAACCAGCCTTCCGCCTCCGAAGCCGTTGACATCGCCAATCTTTTTATTCAGGTCGGCAACCCCACCCAGGCTGATTTCTGGTCCCGCAACGCCCTCCAGCTTCAGCCCGACGACGCCACCGCCGCCCAGGCCCGCCTCGGTCTTCTCGCGCTCGCCGCCCAGCATCAAAACTGGCCCGACGCCGAAAAACTCATCGCCGACCTCGACGCCAATCCCACCGGCAAAGCCGCGCTCGACGCCTCTCCTCTCGCCACCACACGCGACCAACTGCGCCAGTGGCACGCCGCCCAGGACGCCATCCAGCGCGAGCAAGCCGCCGCGGCCCTCGCCGCCACCCAGCGCGCCGCCCAACTCGCCGCCCTCGCCAACGCCACTTCTTCCAACACAACGGCCACCACACCAGCGTCTAACACAACCGCTTCCACTCCACTCGCCGCCAACACCACCACGCCGGCGATTTCCGCTAACGCAACAGCCGCCACTCCCGCAATTTCCAGCAACACTTCGACTCCCGTTCTCGCCGCCAACGCCACCGCCTCAGACGTTCCCGACAACGCCGATGTCGTCGCCGAACCCGCCACGCCGCCCGACCCGCTCCTCGTCGCCGCCCAACAAGCCAAGGACGCCGGCAAATACTCCGACGCCATCCGCGCCTACCTCAAGGCTCTCGCCAAAGACGACACGTCGCCCGACACCTGGCTCGGTCTCGCCCAAGCCTACTTTGCCAACAAGCAATACCCCAACGCCGCCAGCATCGCCCAGGAAGCCATCCGCCGCGCGCCCGACAACCCCGTTTACACCGTCTTCTACCTCCAGGTCGTCAAAGCCAGCCAGTCTCCCGCCCGCTATCAAACCGAGTTGGTGGCCGCCTCCAGCCAATTCCCTGTCAACGCCGACATCGCCCTCGCCCTTGCCGATTCCTTTCAGCAGCAAGGCGACATCCACGACGCCACTTCCGTCCTCACCGACTTCCTCCACCGCGCTCCCGACGATCCCCGCCGCCCGGAAGTCCAGGACGCCCTCGACAACCTCCCCGCGCCCAAGCCCAAATCGCCTTAACTCCGCTGGGTGTTTTTCTTTTTCTCCCGCTTTGGCATAATTTCCAGCATTAGCGAATAATCCGCATAGCCCATTGCGCGCCAGAACGCCAGGGCCGGCCCATTCGCCACCAGCACTTCCAGCGTCAACCGCTTGTCCTTCGGCCAGATTTTTTCGCGGATAATTTCCACCGCCTTGCGTCCAATTCCTGTTCGCCTCCGGTCCCGGCGCACAAAGAGCTGTCTGAGATAAATCTCCTTCGCCTCTTCGCGGTAGAGAATATACGCCAGCCACCCGCCATTCTCCTCAAAAATCACCGCCCGGTATTCCGCCTTCAGCCACCCGCGCATTCGCACCTCCAGTTGCGCCACCGTCATCGGATTCCGGTGCCCCTCATCCCGAATCAACTGGTGGTTCCACTCCGCGAGCCGCGGGCAATCCGCCGCCGAGGCAAAACGGAAAGTCATGGCCGGATTTTTCGGTGCCCCGCGCGCCTCATCATCTTTCACTCGCGACCGTGGCTTGAATTCTTTTTTCATAATTCCGCATTCCGCACTCAGCATTCAGCACTTCCCCTCACTCCATTCCCACGTTCGGGTAGCTTCCCAGCCACTTCACGAACGGGCAGCTCTTTTGCAGCGCCGCCACGGCCTCCCGCACCACCGCGTCCTGCCAGTGGCCGATGCAATCAATGAAGAAATAATAATGCCATGCCTTTTGCCGGCTCGGGCGCGATTCAATCTTCGACAAATTCACCCCGCGCGAGCTGAACGGCTCCAGCGCCCGCAGCAACGCCCCCGGCTCGTCGTGCAGCGAAAACACCAGGCTCGTCTTGTCCCGCCCGTGGCCCAGCGGCGCGGACACCGTTTTGCCCAGCACTAAAAAGCGCGTGATGTTGTCCGCCCGGTCCTGGATGCCCGACGCCACCACCGGCACGCCGTACAATTCCGCCGCCAGCCGGCTCGCGATGGCCGCCGCGCCGGGCGTCTCCCGCGCCAGGCACACCGCCTCCGCCGTGCTGTGCGCCTCGCTCAACTGCGCCTGCGGCAAATTCCGCCGCAGCCACTCCCGGCACTGCCCGAATGCGATGTCCTTCGACATCACCATTGTCACGTTCTCCGGCTTCTCCTTTGAAATCAGGCAATGCTCAATCGGCAGGTACACCTGCGCGACGATTTTCAGCTCCGTCTCCACCAGCATGTCCAGCGAGTGAAACACCGCGCCTTCGGTCGAGTTCTCCACCGGCACCACTCCGTGGTCCGCCTCGCCCCGCCCGACCGCCGTGAACACGTCCGGGATCGTCGCGCACGGGTGCGTCCGCGGTCCCGAGCCAAAAGTCTTCAACGCCGCCTGGTGCGTGAAGGTCGCTTCCGGCCCGAGGTAAGCCACAACCAGCTCCTTCTGCAACGCCACTGACGCCGAAATCACCTCGCGGTAAATCGCCCGCAATCCCTCTGGCCGCAACGGCCCGGCGTTCCCCGCCTGCAGCCGCTCGTAGACCGCCTCCTCCCGGCTCGGCACATACACCGGCGCGCCCTGCTCCCGCTTCACCCCGCCGATCTCCGAGGCCAGCTTCACGCGCGCGTTCAACCGCTCGACGATCTCCCGATCAATCGCATCAATCTGCTTCCGCAAGGTCTCCAAATCCATAAAGGGGTGCTTCGTTTTGTTGCTCGGTTTTAATTTCTGTAAAATCTTTTCCGGCCGCTTCGCATTCGGTTAATTTTGTGAATTCTGTCTAAAAAATTCGTGCCGGGATTTCGCTTTGTGCGCTTCGTGTTCTTCTGTTCAAATTCTCGTTCAAGATTTCCCGCCTACACCTTCTGTTCGACCGCCGCCTCGGTCTGCTCCTGCTGCGAGCCCTCGGAAGCCGGCAGCCCCATGTCCGCGTCGGACAAGAGTTGCTGTTCCTCAATCGGCAGCGTCGCGCGCCGAATCCACTCGTTCAACTGCCCCGGCGCCACCACGTCCGTCGCCGGCAGTTCCTCCAGCGAACGGATCCCGCAAAATTCCAAAAATTTATCCGTCGTCGCGTACTGGATCGGCCGCCCCGGCAGCTCCGCGCGGCCTGACACATACGCCAGCTCCAGTTCCAGCAACCGGTTCAGCGCGCTGTCCACCGCCACGCCCCGCACCGCCTCGATTTCCGCCCGCGTCACCGGCTGCCGGTACGCAATCAGCGCCAAAGTCTCCAACCCCGCCTGGGACAGCCGCAGCGGCTTCGGCGCGTCCCGCAGCACCCGCACCCAATCCGCGTACTCCGGCGCCACCGCCAGCCGGAAACCCGCCGGCCCCTGCACCAGCCGCGCCACGTCGCCGGACTCCACCAACTCCTGCCCAATCGCCTCCAGCGCGTCGCGAATTTGCGTCGCTGTCAGCAACGTCGGCACCTGCTCAATCAACTCCTTCATCACTTCCTGACCGGTCACCGCAGGGACTTCGCCTTCAACGACGGGAACACTCGGCGGTGCAACCACAGCCGGCCCATTCGCCGTCATCGCCACCTCGCCCGTCAGCACCGCGTCCTCTTCTTCTTCCGCCGCGTCATTGCGCGCGCGTCCGGCCAGCAACGCCGCCTGAATCTCCTTGATGGACAGCGGCTCCGACGTGCTCAAGAGCAACGCCCGCAAAATTTTCTTCAGATTGAATTCCATGACCATAGCGC
>Ga0206873_1224_pt1 | contig 16174 bp, 15 predicted proteins | sample Alteio_BWOrgCont_11_FD_152631 | JGI IMG/M metagenome (GOLD analysis project Ga0206873, IMG submission 152631) | Enriched cells from forest soil in Barre Woods Harvard Forest LTER site, Petersham, Massachusetts, United States -... | ecosystem: Environmental > Terrestrial > Soil > Temperate forest >...
CGATTTGGTGCAATGCAAACTAAGAGGAAAATACGTCCATGTAAGTTATTTGTTGAAATATTTTGCCAATGCCTTTTTAAAAATGAACAATTTGAAACTGCCCGGATTTATGGAAAAACTCTGTATTTATGTCAATCCGTTAGATATTTACGTAGCATGTTTTAAGAAACGCTCATAGGATTCTTTGCGCGTCTCTGTTTTTCTTAGTTATCAAGGGACTCCCTTCTGAATGCGCTTATTTGGTGCACTACCAGCCCAATGAATATGGTAAGTATGCCTGTAACAAAACCAAGCATGGAGCCTACGCTAATTCCATCACCACGCATTAATATATGCACTTCCCATCCGCATGAGATTAAAATACAAAACAGCCCGACCGGGAAAAAGATCCGAATGGGGTTGAACAAAATAATAATATTAATTATTTCTTGCATATTTTCTAAGGCCGTCATAAAATTTATTGTGCTTTTCCCCGTAAGGCGTTTGTTTATTTTTATCGGCATTTCGAGTACCCTATGTTTTTTGAAAATAAAAACAAATAATATGATATACGTGTAGGCTATAGTATCTGGACATATCCTAATGTATCTAAGGGCAAGTTTTCGGTCATAAATTTTCAATCCGGAGTTAATATCTTTAATTTCAAAAGGGATTAACAATTTTGCAACAGAGCGTATTATCCATTTCCCTGTTTCACGGTAAGCACCGGAAGATACTCCTCTGTCACCCACCACCATTTCAGCTTCTTTTTCAATTGCAGTTCGATATACGGGTTCAATATCCTCAAGCAGGTGTTGGCCATCTGCATCAAACGTTATAATGTAATCGGTATCTGCTTTTTTTATGCCATTTTTAATAGCGCCTCCATATCCGGCGTTAACTTTATTATGAATTATCTTAATAAAAATTTCATGCTTGAATTGGTCCATTATCTGGCCTGTTTTATCCTTAGAACAATCATTAATCAATATTAATTGATAGTTTTTTTGCCTGCAATGTTCAACCACTTGAGGTAAAAAATCTTTTAAACACTCTTCTTCATTATAGGCTGGAATAATTATGCTCAATGTACTCATTTTTGCAAGCTATTGAATAATGTGCAAATGTACAAATTTCAGGGGAACAGTTATTATTCTTTGGATTGCGAAAACAAGCGAAACTTTACAGAAATAAATACCGAACAACAAATCCCTATTTGCAGATTTATAAGGTGCCTCTAAAAAATCAGGAATAGTTTTCTATTGCAGAAAAAATAATAGGATGCTTTATTCCAAAGGTCTTATTGTACACCCAAAAAGCTCCATATAGCGCACATATAATAAGGAAGGGCCAAGCGGGTAAAAAATACCGGCGCTCAAACAATCTTAAAATAATAGGATGTATAACAACAACATACACGGGTAATACAAAAATAATAGATTGAAATGGCAATTTTGGTGTGTTTTTGCTTATTAGTATAATACCCAGGAAGCCAAAAACAAGAACCATTATATAAAAACCGCAATAGAATATTTTAAATAGATATTGACCGGCACTCAGCTTATTGTCTTGTATATAATAGAAAAGATCATCGGTGCCCGAATAGACCATAAACTTTTTCAATGCTTTCAGAGGGCCTCTTACGTAATATATAAATGGTTTTTCCTGTTTTATAGAAGCCGCATAACTGGCAAACTTATCACGGAGGTAATGAAATTTTTGTCCAAGCTCTGATGATGAATCTGTCCAATCATAGTTTTCGGCTTCCAGCTGCATAAATATCACTTTAAGTTTTTTTAAACTGTCTTCATTAAACTTTGAAGTATATATGTATGAAGGTGGGTGAACCTCTTGATCGGTTAATGGTATCCTGCCGGCTGGGTCAGCTTTTCTTCCAAACCATCTGATGTCTGCATCTGCCTCCCACCAGTCATAATCACCACCGTATGATTTTACAAATTGAGAAGCAGGTCCAATTTGAGTATAAATTTCTACAGGATATATGCCACTGTAATGATAAAGTGGAATTATAGATTTATAGCATTTATAATTGCGAGCAATCCATAAACCATCCATCAATGAAAAGGGAATTAAAAAAAGCAGAACAGCGTAAATAAAGTTTTTTTTAATTTTTACATGTTGGCTGATTAAAATAACAACATAAAATGCAAGTAAGGGTGCAAATACAGGCCGTAGAAATATTACCCAACCAAGAAAGAAACCCGACAATAAAAGTTTCCTTTTACTAAAATCATCAAAATACCTGATTAAAAACCAAGTGGAAAAAATGAGAAAGGAAACAGTCAGGCTTTCTGTCTGTAGGGCTGCATCATATAAATTGGAAAGGCAACTTAATGCGAACACATAAAATGTGGTGTAAAACGCTGTATTCGTATGAAATATTTTTTTTGCTGTCAAAGCAAGTACATATACCGATAATGATGCCAACAGAAGTTGTATTATTATAAGCAAATTACACGCTGTTGCTTTAGAAAAAATTATAATCAGCGGAAGATATGCCAGACCATATCCGGGCATGCGGTAGTCCGGCCAATAAGAACCTTTTTTAACCAGTTTATCAATTGGGTCAAGATAACTCCACGTATCTCCCCATATATATCCAAAAAATCCGGGTATCTCTGTTTGGTGAATATGTGTCGATATTTGGAAAACAAAGAAAAACAGTTTAAAAAGAAAAGCCACAAAAAACCAAAATGGCCATTTTGAAGGATCTCTAAAAAAGAATTTAAGTAATCTGCTTTTCATTGTACCCTTTTTGAAGTTTTTAATAATGCTGAAAAGCGTTTGTTTTTATATGCCCTCTTGTTCTGCAATAATATACTCGGGTTTATGCTGCACAGCATCATATATTCTCCATATGTATTCACCTATAATACCGAGCATAATCATTAACATACCTCCAATTATGAGTATTATGATCATAATTGGTGCCCATCCATTAAAAGGAGTGTTATGCATAAAGTAAGCGTATGTGATACTAAGGGCGTATGTTGCACCGGCTAAAGCAGTAAAAAACCCAACAGCCGACATAATTCTTATTGGTAAGTAACTTATGCTCAAGTAAATTTTTATAAAAAAATTCAATCGAAGAAGGAATGTATATTGAGATTTCCCGAATTCTCTTTTTAGTCGGGTGTAGGGAAGATTTTTAACTTTAAATCCAATCCATAACACATCTGCCTGAAGGCACCTGAAGCCGTTGGTTAATGAGTTAACTGCAGCAAGCGCTTTTCTATCCAACAAGGTGAAGTCAAATCCTCCAATAGGCATATTTGGTATAGAAAGTTTATACAAACGATACGCAATTTTGGAAGTGAGTGTATTTATAAAAGAATCCTCTCTTGTTTCTCTAACACTTAATACTACATTATACCCGTCTAACCACTCTTTTATCATTTTTGAACATTGTTCCACCGGATCCTGTAAGTCAGCAGACATATTTATCACCGCATCGCCTTTCGAATATTGCCATCCCGCCAGGATAGCCGACATTTGAGAAAAATTTCTTGAGAATGAAATAATTTTAACATGCGGGTCTTCCTGCCTGCATTTTTTTATTTGTTGCAATGAATTATCTTTTGAACCGTCATTAACAAAAATAATTTCATAATTCAATTCCGGAAAATTTGAAGTTACTTCACTTCTGATTTTTTGATGTATCAGCGTAATAGTTTCTGCATTGTTATATACAGGTATTACAAAGGAAACAAGCTTCATATTGAGTATTATCCTACAAAACTATATTAAAAATTGATAATTCGGTGAAACAGCAGAAAATAAAACAGGCAGATAAAAAGTAGATTTGTATTTGAGGAAATGTACTATTTTCTAAAAATTATATTAAATAAAGTGGGTTCATTAGGAATAGGATACTCCTTAATTATATTAAAATGATACGACTTTAATAGTTTTAGGATAGTGGCATAATTTACATCCTCTTTATTCAACTCAAATATTATACCTTTCAAAGAGGGAGATTGTAAGGTTCTTTCTGCGCCAGCCATAAAAGGCATTTCTGAACCATCAATATCAATTTTCAAATAATCGGGGAAAGGGTATTTGCCTGAAAATGCAATATTATCCAAAGAAACAATAGTTATTTCCTGGGTTTCTTTAAAATCAAAATTCAAGTCATTTCGAACTTCGGCATGATCAATAACCTTCTGATGCCCGCCCGCCCATGGCTGTCCGATTTTTAATGTTCCTTTTGCTTCTGTTGCACCAATTCCACAATTAAGAACCTCTATACTATCGGGGTTCAAATTATTTAATGCGATATTTTCATTAAAGACTTTAAAATTTTTATTTTCAGGTTCAAGTGACAATACTTTTATATGTTTGAGAGCCGCATAGATTGAGAATCTTCCTTCACAGCCACCCAAATCATACAACACTTCACCCGGTGCAATAGAATCAATAAAATCCAAATTTTCGGTTTCATAATTCATTTTTGCACAAAGTTCCAAAGAGCGCGTATATGCCATTAGTTTTATTTCAACGCCTCGAACATTAACGGAAACCGATTTATTGTGGAGAGTTGTCATTCGTTGAAAATATGAATTAAGTCATTTTTTGATGGAAAGCCGGGAGTGATCAATTCTTCTTGTGGTTTGTATATATAAGGGTGAGCATAGGACCTTTGAATAAATGATTCTTCCAGTAGGTCATTATAACGGAAGTGACAGGACCACCTGGGTTCATCGCTACTATTTTCACCGGATTGATGTACCAGAAAAGACGAAAATACTAATAAATCACCCTTTTCTACTTCTACATCAATTAAATTATTCTGCTCTGCTTCAGTGAGTGAAACCATGCCAAATCCTTGTTCTACTGATTTTGTAAGTAATCCATTTTTATGGCTGCCGGGCAATATTTGCAATGCTCCTAGTGATTTGTCAATATCAATTAAAGGAAGCCATATCACGGCAGAGTTTAACGAGCCTTGCATGCTACGCCAATCTTGATGAGCATCTACTTTATAAAAAACTTTTTTTTGGGCAAGCTTAGGATGATTAAAATACAATACTGGCCGTGTAGATATTACAGGTTTTTTTAGGCCTACATCTTTTAATAAAGCCACTATTATTTCAGATACAGATAGTTTGTGAAGAGAGATAAGATGCTGAACCTGCTTACCGCAATTTGAAAGACAGGTAAAATCTTCAGCGAATAGCCTATAAAGTGATTCATTAAAATCTTTTTCTGAAAGCTTTTCACATGAATCTACGGAGGTATATTTTTTATATTTAAATTGCTGGAAAAATACCTCCTTAGCCTCATTCAGAATAAACTGAATTTCTTGTTTTGGAATTATATCTTTAATTAAAAGATATCCATCTTTTTTATACGAATTCAAATTTATCATAAGGCTAAATTGTTATTTTCAAGGATTGAATATCCAAAACCACTTTGCCCAAAACCATTACCGTTGTATAACATAATAAGATTATCATTAACATCGATAACATGAGGATAGCATAGCATTTGAGAATCCCAGCCTTGTGTACTTACATCAATTCCGGCAAATTCGTCTTTTCTATCCCATGTAATTCCATCGAAAGAAATTGCAAAACCTATGCGGTAGCTATTATGAGCATCGGTTCTATAATTGTCAATATTCCTATATGCATACCACATATAATAGGTGTCGTTTTTTTTGATAACAGAGGCTTTGACAATGCCGGCTTCCTCTTTATTTTTAAAATCAATTGCAATTCTTCCTTCTCTTTTCCAGTCAATGCCATTATATGATTCACAATATTTAATGTGATAACGAGGTTCCATTTTTCCTTTCCAATTATCATATCCTACACAGGAAAGATACCAATTCCTGAACATTCCATTTTCTTCGCGTAAAATGCAGGTGGTTGCAGAAAAATAAGGTTCTATATAATTTCTATCCCACAGAGGTCCTTCAGAAAATTTTGAAAAAGTTACGCCGCCGTCTTTGCTTATTGCTAAACCAACAGAGTTATAGTATGGAACCGTATTACGTACATTCCATCCAATGTAATATAAATATAAATTTCCATTAATTTCAATAACCCATGATGGTATTATGCCGCAATCGTCAAAAGTACCGGGGCTACCCAGTTCAAGTATAGGTTTATTGTGCTCGTATACTATTTCTTTAGGATTATCTGCCGAAACATCTATAAAGGTGGTTCTGCTTTGGAACTCCTCATTTCTTGAAGCAAAATAAATTCTCAACTTCTTTTTATCCGGCATTAAATGGGCAACAGGGACTTGAGCATGGGACATGGCCCATGGATATTTTTTGGAAGAATTATAAATAAGTCCTTTTTTAACCCAATTCATAGAGTCTACATTAGTTCATCACTCGTTTTCCCGGCTATCTTTTTCCCTGGATTGCCAATATATGCTGACCAGGGCTCAGTATTTTTTGTAATAGATGCACCCATTGCTACCAGTGTTCCTGCGCCAAGATGGATACCATCTCGTATAGTTGAGTTTACACCCAAAAAGCAGTTGTTTTCCACCAGGCAATGACCTGAAAGCACCACATGCGAAGTAAACATAACATGGTCTTTAATTTGCCCATGATGGCCAATGTGATTGCCACTCCATAATATTACGTTATTGCCAATGTCAGTAAATGGTTGAAGCGTATTGTCTTCAAGTATAAAACAATTACGGCCTATCGTATTATTAAAAATGGTAGCCTTTGAACTAATGTAGCTCACCATGGAATAGCCTTTAGCTGTAATAGTATTGTAAACAGCTTCTCTGGTTTTATTCATTTTTTTAGGTGCCATTGGAGCAAAGAAAGAAAAGCCTGATGGAGGATAAATAGTAGTTACTTTTTCAAATGGTATAACAGGCAGATTGCAAAATATAGGAATTTTTGGTAAAAACACCTCGTTAACACTAAAAGCTACAACTTCATGTTCACTATCATTCGTCAGATAAAAATGTGCTAATTCTGCAAAATCCTGAATACCAAAAATTATTACTTTAGCCATACTATTTTAAAAATTGGGCTTTTTATATACATATACAGTATACTCATATAACCCATAATCATGCCTAATAACAAAATGACGACTTAACTGGTTTGATATAATGTTTGTCAAATGATCAAATGGTACATGAAACAGGTCATCCCTTTCCCAATCAACAAGCTTAGACATTACGTTAAATGCCATGCCATGCGAACATTTATTAAAAGCAATAGGAAGCATTTTATAAAAATAGGAAGTCATTTCATCATTGGATAATGAGAGTTTTTCGGTAAATACCCCATTCATAATTAAATAATCAAAAACGGGAATTTCATTGGGTTCACTGAGTATATCAACGCAATAGAACGTATTATTGGAAAACTTTTCTTTGCAATGGGCAATAAATTTATTTGAAATATCAAGCCCCGAATAAGTAATTTTTTCCTTTTGGCTTATAATAAAGTCATAAAAATGCCCCAATCCACAACCAAAGTCCAGTAATGAAGGTATTGGGGGTTTATTATTATCGTGCTTTACTAAATCCAGCATTACCCGATAGCGTTTTTCAACGTCTTCCTTCTTTGGCCAATCAACACCTAAATAATTATCCCCATGCTTATCAAAGCATGTTTCGTAATGTTTACTAATAGAAAGATATGAAGGTTTTTTCTTCATTCACACAAGATATTTCTTTACATCTTTTTTAAGCTTCTCATACCCAGTTTTCAAATCAATGCCTTCAAATTCGTTTTTATATGGAATAGAACAAAATCCAAGAATTGCTTTTTCTTTATCCGGCAATTTCTCATATATACCTTGTGGGAGATTTAATGGTATGTTAAAGTGCTGTTTTATCCACCACCTTGTATAAGTTGCAACAATAGCCCATCTTGTTTTTCCGGAATTATTATCTGTTGTTCCATGCCATATTCTGCTATCCCAAAGTACTACATCTCCTGCTTTCGATTCTATTGCTATCGCTTTTTTCAATGCTTCCTGTGAGGCATATTCCCCAAACTGGTGCGAACCCGGTATAACAAGTGTACATCCATTGTCTATTCTCTGATCTTCTAATACAATTGCCATTTGCATGCCAATTACATGGTTCCCGGTATATGGTATAAAAGAGTCTATATGTAAAGGCAGCCCTTTATTACTACTTCTTGCGCCATAAGACCTTAAAATATAATTAGGATTGTCAGAAGGTATTTGCTTGTACCATTTATCATTTAATAAATGTATCAGAATTGTTTCTATTTCCTTTGGGAAAAAAAGCGATTCAAGGAAAAAAATATCTTTGTTTTGTAGGTTATAAATAGTAGGTTGATTGGTATTGAGATAGGGCACTTCTTTTGAAACCTGATCTTTGCTATTTTCATAAAATTCTTTACAAAGTGCAAGCAGTTTATTTATTCTTTCCTGCTCATATACCTGAGGAATTAGGGCATATCCTTCAGTTTCAATGGTCTTAATTGTTTTCTCTATGTCAATCATTCTAAAGTTATTATGAATATACAGATTAAGGTTTGTCCGGAAATTTTTATGCCCGTTTATTTTTTTATCAACTCATACTGATTAAGAATTTCCCGAACCTGCTCTATACTATTGAACATCAATACGTCAATAATAGAAAGCGAAGGTACGAATTCATTTTCAAATTGGTTATATGTTACCGGTAAAGACTTGATAAATCTTAATTCTATATTTTTGTCTTTGAAGAATTTTGAATCATATAACTCCATGCCTCCAATGGGATTAAAATATATCTCCGTCTTTTCCTGGCAACAAATATTTATTATTCTGGCTTCGCCTTTTAAATCATTATTGCTGTACTGTTCCGATGAATCAATAAAAAGTGTGGGCAATCCTATGTATTGACATGTTTTAATAATGCTTTTCTTAGCCAAACTTCCAATATCTGTTATTTCTGCTGCAAAAAGCTCCCGGATTAGCGTAATAACTGAATTGTAGTATGGGGCTTTTTTATAAGCCTGTTCAAGGATTTTAAAAAAATTGATGGTCCATTTTGCATCAATGAGCAATTCTATCGTATTGATTTTTCTGTTTTGGCTTGCATTTTTTAATGGAACGGTGAATCGATGAGGGTTTCCGTTCAGCAAAATGTTATTTCTATTTATCCATCCTTTACTAATGAAATTAACATCATCTAAAAATACAAACTTATCTGCGACTTTACATAATTGAAAATATCCGATATATGGAAACAGATAAGGCTGCATAATAGCAAGTTTCATACTATCACGCATCAACAATAATATTAGCTATTCTTACAATATCGGTGCTGGCCAATTCATAAAACATAGGCAGGCATAATGTTCTTTTGGCATAGCTTTCCGATACAGGACAGGCATCTTTTGAAGAAACATAAGGGAGCTTATTTAGTGAAGGATGGAAGTACATGCGAGGGAAGATATCGCTCTTTGCAAGTGCTGCTTTCACTCTTACTAAGGTTTCTTCATCTTTAAAAACTACTGGATAGTACGCATAATTATACAGCGTTTTATCCTGAACACAAGGCCTTAATAAATTAAGCTTTTGCAATTCTTTATCATATTCTCCAAATAGTTGTTTCCTTCTTTCTATAAAACCAGGCACTTTGCCTAAAAGGCATAGTCCCATAGCTGCATGAAATTCAGAATTCTTACCGTTGATACCGATGGTAAAGTACTCATCTCCTAAGTGGCCGAAACTTCTATACAAGTCTATTTTTTTTGCAAGTTTATCATCATTTGTAATTATGGCCCCTCCTTCAATTGTATGATAAAGCTTGGTAGCATGAAAGCTTAGTGTTGAAATGTCTCCGTAACTGGCCAACGATTTGTTTTTATAGATTGTGCCGAAAGCATGAGCAGCATCATATATGACGTAAAGATTATGTTTTTTTGCAATTCTTTCTATTTCCTCAATTGCACAGGGAATGCCATAAACATGGGTGGCTAATATGGCTTCCGTGTCAGTTGTTATTTTTTCTTCTATCAGGGAGGCATTTATACAAAATGTTTCCGGATCAATATCAACAAAAATAGGGTTGCAATTTTCCCATAGTATGGATGTAGTAGTTGCAACATACGAGAACGGAGTAGTTATAATCTCCTTTTTCAGTCCTAATACTTTGATTGCAATTTGCAAAGCTATTGTTCCATTGGATGTAAAGAAAAAGTGCTTAACATCTAACTCTTTTTTGAGTTTAGCTTCTAATTCCGTGACAAGCGGACCGCCGTTAGTTACCCAATTCGTTTCCCATATCTTTTTTAAATAATCAGTATATTCTTCAATAGGTGGTAGATAGGTCTTAGTAACATTAATCATAGGGAGGAAAGATTTAAACAAACCATTTTTTTTGCATAGGCCAAAAACGGGAATCAGAAATACACTTTGACACACTAAAATAGAGTTGCTCTTTCAAAGGTCATCTCTTTCAAAAATAAATAAGCTTGTACATCTGCAAAACTAAGATTATTTTTCCTATGGTAAATATTATTCCATTTCGGTATCTAAGTATTTGCAAGTGGAAAAGAACCTGTTCGGATAAGTAGTAAAGGCATATTCTGCACCGGCAGCTATTTCCCGTTCACCTTAACGTTCCAGGTAATTTTTGTGCCTGCCTTTAATAAAGTTGCAGCCACAGAACAATATTTACCCATAGAGAGTTCGCAAGCTCTCTTTGCTTTTTCAGGTTCTATTTCTCCTTTTAGGAAATACTTGATCCGTACATGTTTCCAAAGAGAAGGTTCCTTGCCTTCTTCCCGCTCCCCTTCTATTTCTATTTTAAAATCATCTATTTGTTGGCGCTGCTTTTTTAAAATTGTAACAATATCAATTGCACTGCATCCGCCAACGCCCATCAATAGCATTTGCATGGGCCGAACACCAAAATTATCGCCGCCGGTTTCTTTGCTTGTATCCATCCTTACAGTGTATCCGTCACCATCTTTTGCTTCAAACCCAAAGTCGCCCTTTACACGGTGTAGTTCAATTTTAGCCATAGAAAATATTTTCTACAAAACTACATACTAACTCCTTGATTTCTTTGACTCCACAAAACCAATTATCAACGAATTATTGACATTCTAAAACCTCCTCATCTCTTTCACGAATTTTTTTCCTTCTTTTGCATGTTACATTCACCTATCATGACACCTGACCATCACCGAAAATTGTTTTTATTAGATGCCATGGCTCTGGTATACCGGGCTTATTTTGCATTCAGCAGCAACCCCCGGGTTACTTCTAAAGGGCTGAATACAAACGCCATGTTTGGCTTCACTAACACTTTGCTCGAAGTATTTCAAAAAGAAAAACCTACACACATAGCTATTGTTTTTGATACCCATGCGCCTACAGTAAGGCATGAAATGGATGCCAATTATAAAGCACAACGCCCCGATACTCCCGAAGATATTATTAAAGCTGTTCCCTATATAGTCCGTATTGCAGAGGCATTTAAAATTCCCGTGCTTTCAAAAGATGGTTACGAAGCCGATGACATTATCGGAACCCTTGCAAAACATGCGGAGAAAGACGGTTTTGAGGTTTACATGATGACATCCGATAAAGATTATGGCCAATTGGTAACTGATCACGTTTTCATTTATAAACCATCCAATAAAGGCAATCCCCCGGAAATATTGGGATGCAAAGAAATTTGTGCCAAGTGGCAAATTGAAAATGTTAAACAGCTAATTGATATTTTAGGATTAATGGGCGATGCGGTAGATAATATTCCCGGCATCCCCGGTGTGGGCGAAAAGACTGCCATTCAACTTATCAAGGATTTTGGAAGTGTTGAAAATCTTTTGAAAAACACCGATAAGCTAAAGGGTAAATTAAAAGAAAAAGTAGAGTTGAACGGGCAAATGGCAGTTCAATCTAAACAACTTGCCACCATCATTTGTAATGTGGACCTGCCCTTCAGCCTAAATGATATGGAGCGTAAAACGCCGGACAAACAGGCTTTGCTTGAAGTTCTGAATGAACTGGAATTTAAAACTATTGCTGTTAGGGCAATGAAAGATTACTTTCCCGGAGAAAGCACTGTAATAAACAATCCTGCTCCGTCATCAACAAAAGTAGATTCAGATTCTACGGACTTGTTTACAATACCTGAAATTGCTGCACCTAAAATAGAAACGCATTATGACGAAGTTACCGATATTGATTCTTTAATTTCTAAACTGCTTCATTCTGAAAGAATAGGATATTACATGGCCATGCAGGGAACAACTTGCCATGGGATAGGATTCAGTACTAAAGCCGGAGAGGCCCATTACATAGCACTTTCGGAACATCCTGAAAAAAAATGGGAGATACTGAAAGAAGTATTGGAAAAGAAAAGTATAAAAAAAACAGGATACGATATAAAACAAAATTTGAATTATCTGTATCAACATAAAATTACCATTGAAGGTGATTTGTTTGATGTGATGATAGCCCAATTTCTCATTCGTCCCGAATCTCCTCACTATTTGCCCGATATAGTACAAAATACCCTGGGTATACATATTCCGGAATTTGGTTCTGAAAGCAGGAAAACACTTAAAGAGCAATTGAGCATGGATATGGTTTCGCGTGAACAAATAATGCAGGCTTGTTGCGAAAGAGCTGATATGATATTCCGCTTACATGATGCCCTATCACCCAAGCTGGATGAAATTTCGGTACGCAAGCTTTTTGAAGAAGTAGAAATACCTTTGGAAAAAGTACTCAGCGAAATGGAGGTGGAAGGTATCAGAGTTGACAAAGGGGCGCTGAAAGAGATCTCCCATGAATTGACAAATGATATTGAAAAACTGAAAACAGATATATGGAAATTAGCTGAACAAGAATTCAATATTGATTCTCCACGGCAAGTTGGAGAGATATTATTTGATAAACTGAAAATAACAGACAAGGCAAAAAAAACCAAAACAGGTCAATACTCAACGGGAGAAGAGGTGTTGACTGAACTAACCGGTGTGCATCCAGTGGTAGATAAAATATTAGATTATCGTGAACTTCAGAAATTAAAAAACACCTATGTAGATGCCTTGCCATTAATGGTGGATTCAAAAACAGGAAGAATACACACTAGCTTTAATATGGTAGTAGCCGTAACCGGTAGGTTGAGTTCAGATAATCCTAATTTACAAAATATCCCTATTCGAACTGAAAGAGGGCGTGAAATAAGAAAAGCTTTTATACCTGCCAATGATTCAATGGTTCTGCTTTCAGCCGATTATTCTCAGATAGAATTACGCATCATCGCTTCATTGAGTGGAGATAAAGCCATGATAGAGGCATTCAATCATAATTATGATGTTCATGCAGCTACGGCTTCAAGAATATATAATGTCCCTCTAGATGCTGTTACAGCAGAAATGCGAAGGAATGCAAAGACCGTGAACTTTGGAATCATTTATGGAATTTCAGCGTTCGGATTATCACAAAGATTAGGCATTGCCAGAAAAGAAGCCACGGAAATCATTACCCAGTATTTTACGCAATATCCCGATATTAAAAAATATATGGATGATAATATTGAAAAAGCCCGGAAGAATGGTTATGTAGAAACCATGCTTGGGCGCAGACGCTATTTACCGGATATTAATTCCCGCAATTATGCCGTAAGAGGGTTTGCAGAGCGCAATGCCATTAATGCACCTATACAAGGCTCGGCTGCTGATATGATAAAGGTCGCCATGATTCATGTCCATAATGAAATGAAGCATCAAAAGCTCCGTTCAAAAATGATTTTGCAAGTACATGATGAATTGGTATTTGATGCCTATCAGGAAGAACTGGATAGTCTCAAGGCTTTAGTTTTAAATAAAATGACCAATGCCCTTCCTTTAAATGTTCCTGTTGAAGTAAATATGGGAGTGGGTAAAAACTGGCTAGAGGCGCATTAAACTTCCCATTCTAAAAATCATTATCTTATTTCAGAACTTCTATCTTCTTAATTTCTGTTGTTGAAGAAGACGTAATTCTTAAGAAATAAACTCCCGGAGAAATATCGGAAGTAGAAAGGACGTAAGGAGATTTGAAATTAGTATTCGTCCAAACAACCCTTCCGGTAAGATCCAGCAAATCTGCTTTCCCGTTGAAAGAAGAAATAATATTCAGCCTGTTTGAGCAAGGGTTAGGATAAACACTTAAAGTATTGCTCGGTTTCTTAACCGGGGAAACTCCTAAAGGTGGTTGTGGAGAAATTTTACGAATGGTATTGTTCCCTAAATCTGCCACATAAAAATTCCCTTTTTTATCAGCAGCTAAACCCATAGGGCTATAAAACTCTGCAACTGTATCAACACCGTTTACGTATCCGGTTATGCTTGCGGTGTCATTCCCTGCCAATGTAGACACAACAGAATCAGCGGCATTAAATATTCGAATTACATTATTGTATTCATCTGCTATTAATAAATTGCCTGCCGTATCAAAAGCTATTCCCGTAGGGTCGTTAAACAATACATCGGTAGTGTATAAGGACGCAATGCCGTAAGTATTTTTCGCATTCTGATAACCATTGGGAATAAGTTGCCACAAAACTACGTTTGTGTCAAAGCCAATATAGTCATATCCTGCATAGGTAGTTACGGTATCTTGACATACTCTTCTAATAGCATTATAATTACTGGTGAATTGGGAAACATAAATGGCCCCTGCTTTGCCCAACGCTATTCCATAAATGCCGTAAAGTTGAGCGATATTAGTGGGTCCGTTCACATAACCTATTGTATCGGGCCCTTGTCCTGTTATGGTTGTAACCATATGCGTGGAGGCCGATATTTCCCGGATAACATTATTCCCGTAATCGGTAACATACAAATTACCTGCCGTGTCGACAGTTAGAGATAGCGGAGAAGAAAACTCAGCAAGGGAATCAGGGCCATCTACATATCCAATAAATGTTGTTCCTGCAATATCCCTGCCGGCATAGGTAGTAACGGTTCCCGATGTTGCTATTTTACGAATTACATTGTTATACGTATCTGCTATATATACATTACCGGTTTTGTCAACACAAATTCCCCATGGATTATTGAACTTTGCAGCCAAAGGATTGGTTGCATTTACATATCCTATGTTTGAATCAAGGCCTTTCTTTATATCCGTAGTATCTCCCGCAAGGGTTGATACACTATTGAACAAGAGGCTTATTTTTCGAATGATATTATTTTGAACATCTGCCACATACATATAATTCCCTGTAGGATCAAGAGCTATTCCGGCAGGACTATTAAACAATGCCTGGCTTGCTACTCCATCCCGATAACCGGCATTCGAACCTGGGCCAAGATAAATATTGGCGGTATCACCTGCAAGATTTGAAACATTGTAATGCGTTTGGCTATAGCCCGAAATAGATAAAATGCAAAGGGAAAATAAAATAACGGATTTGATTTTATACATAAAGTATTTTGTGCAATTAAACTCCAAATTGGCGAAGATGGTGGTCAGCATGTTTATAATTAACTATCCCCCATTCTGCAGGCGTCATTTTACCAAAAAAAGCATGCTTTTCTACTGTAATTCCTTTTTCACCCCCATTATAAAGTTTATTTATGGAGTTAATAAAAGCGGCTTTCTCTTTAGCAAATTCTTTTTGATCAACCAAGGTAATAAGTTCAGGGGCAGTTGGTGAATTTTTGCCCATTTGTTTATCGGTGTAAATAAACGATTTTTTGAAAAACCGTCCAATGAATTGAAGAGGACTGTTTTTAACTAATACTCCTCCCATGGGCCATTCGGTAGTCATTGCACTGTGAGCAAGCATTTGCGATACATTCATCTTTCCCCAGACAGCTTTACTCTCGGGAGTAAGCTTCTCAATACGCTGGAGGATTTCGTTTTTATCTGCTTCGTTAAATATGGTTTTCATGCGGGTATATTTAATAAAGACGCCAAATTTAGCAATTTTCGGGGAAAAAGGTTCATTTACTAATAACCCCAACATTTCTGCCGGGGTTATTACTATAAATGGTTATAGTGAACTATACTTTCACTGTGGCCATGTTTTTTATGATCTCATCGCCAAATTCTGAACATTTTAAAAGCGTAGCGCCTTGCATTTGCCTTTCAAAGTCATAGGTAACACGTTTGGCAGCAATAGAGGCATTTACTCCCTCGTATATAAGGTCAGAAGCTTCCAACCAGCCGAGATGTTCCAACATCATGGCACCGGAAAGAATTACCGAACCTGGATTTAC
>Ga0206873_1225_pt1 | contig 16069 bp, 14 predicted proteins | sample Alteio_BWOrgCont_11_FD_152631 | JGI IMG/M metagenome (GOLD analysis project Ga0206873, IMG submission 152631) | Enriched cells from forest soil in Barre Woods Harvard Forest LTER site, Petersham, Massachusetts, United States -... | ecosystem: Environmental > Terrestrial > Soil > Temperate forest >...
GGATCTTGCCCGCCAGCCATTGCTCGAAGCGGGGGTCGAGGGTGATGGCCTTGATGAAGCCGGGGCGGGACTCGTATTCGGGGACGAAATACATCCCGAGCCGGCGCCGGACCAGCTCCACCAGGTCGTCGGGATTCTTGGAGAGGGAGGCGAAGTCCGCGATCGCCTCGAGGATCAGCGGCAGGTTCACGATCGCGACATTCTCGCGCAGGAGGTTCTGCAGCACGCGCTGGATGACGCCGATGTTGACCAGGTCGGGGATCAGCTCGGCGATCAGCGCCGGATGCGTCTGCTTGAGGTGGTCGATCAGCCCCTGCACCTCCTGCCGTCCGATGAGCAGGTGGGCGCTGTTCTTGAGCGTCTCGGAAAGGTGGGTGATCAGGACCGAGCAGGCGTCGACCACGGTGAAGCCGTTGATCTCGGCCGTCCGCTTCTCCGCCTCGTCGATCCAGGTGGCCTCCAGCTTGAAGACCGGCTCCTTGGTCGGCACGCCGCGCAGCTTGACCGTGCTGTTGGCCACGTTCATCGCCAGCCAGCGCCCGCCCATGAGCTGGCCCTTGGCCACGGCCTTCCCGCGGATCAGGAAGCGGTAGTCGTTCGAGGCCAGCTCGAGATTGTCGCGCACGGAGATCGGCGGCACGATGATGCCGCGGTCGCGCGCCAGGTTCTTGCGCACGCCGGTGACCCGCGCCAGCAGGTCGCCGTTCGTCTTCGCGTCGGCCAGGCCGAGCAGGGCGCTCCCGATCTCGATCGCAAAGACATCCACCTCGATCAGCTTGCGCACGTCGTCGCTGGGCAGAGCCGGGGCGGCGGCGGCACCAACGGCGCCCTTGGCCCCGGCGTTCTTCCCGCCCTTGCCCGTCCGGGCGCCGCCCGCGGAGGCGGCGCTGCTCGCGGCGGGTTCCGGCGCCTTGATCGAGCGCGCCAGGATGCCCGCGATCGCCGCGAGGATGAAAAAGGGAATCGCCGGCATCCCGGGGATCAGCCCGAAGACCACCAGCATGCCCGAGGCGATGCCGAGGGCGCGGGGGTAGCGGAAAAGCTGGCCGGCGATCTGGGAGCCCAGGTTCGCGTTCTCGGAGGCGCGGGTCACGAGCAGGCCGGCGCCGATCGAGATGATCAGGGCCGGGATCTGGGTGACCAGGCCGTCGCCGATCGAAAGGAGGGTGAATTTCTGGAGGGACTCGGCCAGCGAAAGGCCCATCTGCACGGCGCCGATCACGAAGCCGCCGACCACGTTGACCAGCATGATGAGGATGCCGGCGACGGCGTCGCCGCGCACGAACTTCGAGGCGCCGTCCATCGCGCCGTAGAAGTCGGCCTCCTTCTGGATCTTAACCCGGCGCGCGGTGGCGGTGGGCTCGTCGATGATCCCGGCGTTCAGCTCGGCGTCGATCGCCATCTGCTTGCCGGGCATCGCGTCCAGGGTGAACCGCGCGGACACCTCGGCGATGCGGCCCGCGCCCTTCGTTATCACCACGAAGTTGATCACCACCAGGATGATGAACACGACCGCGCCGACGATGTAGTTGCCCCGGATGACGATGTGTCCGAACCCGTCGATGACGTGCCCGGCGTAGCCGTTGACCAGGATCTGGCGCGTCGAACTGATGTTGAGCGCGAGCCGGAAAAGCGTGAGCGTGAGCAGGATGGTGGGAAAGCCCGAGAACTCCGAGGGATCCTTGACGTAGATGATCGCGAGCAGGACGAGCAGCGACATCCCGATGTTCAGCGAAAGCATCATGTCCAGCACGAACGCCGGGATCGGCAGCACCAGCAGCAGCACCGTGCCGAAGAGGGCGAAGGTGAAGATCAGGTCGGCCGACTTGAACAGGCGCGAGACGGCGCCGTTCGGGTTCACAAAACTGGCGGAGGCGGTCGTCATGGCTTAGGCGGCCTCCTCGAGCCGGCGGCTGCGCAGGCGGTGGAAATAGTAGCGGTGGGTGCGGTAGACCACGGCGAGGATCTCCGCCGCCGCCTGGTAAAGCTCGGGCGGGATGGCCTCCCCCACCCGGCCCATGGCGAACAGAAGGCGGGCGACCGGCTTGTTCTCGACCATCGGCACCCCGTGCTCGGCCGCGATCTCCTTGAGGCGCATGGCGAAACGGTTTTCCCCCTTGGCCAGCACGACCGGGGCGCGGTCCTTCCCGCGCTGGTAGCTGATCGCCACCGCATAGTGGGTGGGATTGGTGATGACGACGTCGGCGGTGGCGACCGCGGAGAGCATCTGCTTCTGCAGGAGCCGGCGGCTCAGGCGGCGCTGGGCCTGCTTGACCTTGCTGTCGAGCTCCTCGGCGCGGCGCTCGTCCTTGACCTCATCCTTGGTCATCATCAGGTCGCGCCGGGTCTTGAACCACTCGTACGCGTAGCGGATGGCGCCGATGATCGCCAGGGCGAAGAGCATGCGGCCGAAAAACGAGACCACCGTCTGCTGGAGAAAAGCCCCGAGATAGGCGACCTCGACGGGGGCGCTGAAGAGCGGGTCGAAGAGCAGGGTGCGCGCGCCCAGATAGAGGGTGAAACCGACCGCCAGGATTTTCAGCACATCGATCCCCACGCGCGTCCAGACGCCCCCGCCAAAGACGCGCTTGTAGCCGCTGAAAGGGTTGAGGCGGTCCCAGTGGATTTCCAGGGCCTTGGGCGCGAGGCGGAAGCCGCTTTGCAGGCCGCCGGCCAGCAGGGCGCCGCCCGCGCAGGCGAGCAGCACCGGCAGGATGATGGGCGCCAGCATCAGCATGATGCTGCCCCACAAGGTGGTGACCGTCTCCGGACGCATCTCCATCGAGGGAAACCGGCTGAAGATATCGACCGCGAAGCCCGCGAGGCGGTCGACGGAAGAATGCGCCGTAGCGCCGATCACGACCAGCACCGCGACCATGGTGAACAAAATCTGCAGTTCCTGCACGCGAGCGAACTGCCCGCGATCCGCCGCGTCGTTCAGCTTCTTGCCGGTCGGCTGCTCTGTTTTTTGTTCCTGGTCGTCGGCCATCGCGACCCTTTAGCAACGGCGATGCCAACAAAAAAATGCCATTCGCTATCCCTTGAAGCACAGCGGATTAAACTTCGATCTCTTGCCGGAAAGCTTCCGATTCACTCTGCCGGCGTTTTCCAGCTTAAGTACGGGCAATTTTTGCCGATGCAGGTCCCCGCACGATCTCAAACCTTGTCTCACGCAAAGGTCGGGAAGGCGCAAAGGTCGATCCCCGGAGCGCATGAAACATCGACAGGCCGAAATGCCGCTGCGGCATTTCGGCCTGTCGATGTTTCATGACTTGGCGCGAAGGAAACCCGGAGGCGCGAAGTCGGTTGACCGCAGCGGAACCCATCGCCTTGGGAATCGGCCTCAAGAGGTGAAACTTTCAAGCTAAAGCGATGTACAGCTTTGGCGCAAAAAGCTCCAACGGGTCTTTCTTAGCGCCTCCGGGTTCTCTTAGCGCCAAGTCATTAAACATCGAAAGGGTGAAATTGTGGACGCGGCGGCTCGCCGCGTCCACAATTTCACCCTTTCGATGTTTAATGCGCTCCGGGGATCGACCTTTGCGCCTTACCGACCTTTGCGTGAGACCCGGTTTGAAGCCACCGCCATTCGGTGCAACCTAACTCAGTGCAGCCCCCCGCCCCTACTGCCCAACAACCCGCCCCTTCCGAGATCCCGCCCGATCTCGCGGAGGCCGGATTTTACCCGACGGCAACCGAAGGTTTCGAGCACGGCCTGGTCGTCCTGGCCATGGGCCACGCCTTTTGGCTCCTCCGCCACGATTCGGGCTACCGCCTCCTGATCGAGCCCCAATGGCTCGATCCCGTCCGCCACCAGCTTGCCGGCTTTGATCGCGAAAACACCCTCTGGCCGCCGCCACCCATCGCGGACGCCTCCCCCGCCCGCAAAATCAAAATGGTCACCCCGCTCCTCTGGGCTCTGGCCGTCCTCGCGGTATTTCGAGCGGAGAACCAATATCCCGGCCGCCTTGAAGCGCTGGGCGCGGTGGACCCGCAGGCCATCTTCCACCACGGCGAATGGTGGCGCCTCGGGACGGCGCTCTTCCTCCACGCCGACCTCTCGCACCTGCTTTCCAACCTCTTCTCCGGCGTCTTTATCTTTTCCGCGGTCGTTACCACCATCGGCCTGGTCCGCGGATGGCTCCTCCTCGCGCTCTCCTCCATCGCCGGAAACCTCGCCGCCGCAGCGATGCATTATTCCACCCCCTACGAATCCCTCGGCGCCTCGACCGCCATCTTCGCCGGCCTGGGACTGCTCACCGGCCGCGCGATCCGAGCAATCCTCCAAACCGCCCACCCGCATCGCTGGCGGGCCGTCTTCGTCCCCTTCGCCTCCGGCGCGATCCTGCTCGGCCTCTACGGCGCCGGCGGCGTGGAAGTGGACGCCCTCGCCCACGTCACCGGCTTCGCCGCCGGCCTAGCCGCCGGCGCCGCCGTAGCGAAACGTGTAAACGTTTCGTCCCAAAAATAGTGGCACGGACTTTCCAGTCCGTGTTCTCCCATGCAAATGGGCGGAACGCCCATGGGAAAAAACAGCGCGGGCGAAGCCCGCATCACCGGAAAACACGGGCAGGAAAGCCCGTGCCACTATTCGGAACGAAACGTTTACACGTTTCGCTACTCTTGCGTTTCACGGTCTCAAATCCGTCCGGCGATAGATCGCAAAACCCATCTCCCCGAACGTCATGGCGATGCCGGGGATGTCCCCGAACTTGTCGATCTGCGGGCGCACGTCGAAGACCTTCTGCAGCTGGTAATGCGGGCCCATCGACGGGCGGTGTTCGACCGCCAGCGCCTCGCCGGGACGCAGGACGAGCCAGTCCGGCTTCAGCTCGTCCGCCACTTCGACCAAATCGTACAGCCCGAGACGCCCGTCCTTCCTCCGGACGGCGACGACGGCGGGCGACACGAGGCCGGGCCAGTCCAGCATCTTGCACTGGCTGAAATAGCCGATGTACCCGAGCGGCTCCAGATAGACCTGCTCGCCCGGCCGGACGTGGTCCTTCAGCCACAACCCGATCAAGCGCCGGTTGCCCCAGTCGATCACCTCCTGCTTGATGCGAAGCGGCTGCAGGGACATGAAGAAGGTGAAGCCCACCAGGAACGTCACCCCGGCCAGCATCAGGCCGGCCGACCCATGGCCCACGAACCGGTTCCGCGCGGCGGCCGCCGTCGTGGCCACGATACAAACCAGGGTGAACAGGGTGAGGAACGCCAGCGGCGGAAAATACCACGGCGCGAATTCGGCGACCAGGGTGGTGTAATCGAGGTAACAAAAGATGAAAAACGTCGCGAGGGACGCCATCCGCCCCAGCCGGTCGCGGGTGGGCACGAGCCAATAGAACATGGCCACCAGCTCCAGCAGCGCGATCGAGTCGTGCAGCCACTTGGGCCAGTTCCCGCGCGTCGTTACGACCATCTGGTCGTAAATCGGCCCCAGCGCCCAGATCAGGATCGAGGGCGCCCTCACCAAGCCGGCCGTGAAACAGGCCAGCAAACCGTAAACGGGGCTGCTATACGTGGCGGTGCCGAACTTCGCGACGATGGTGTGCGGCACCGGCGAACCATAATAGGCCCAAGTGAACAAAAACCACGGCAGGTAGAGCACGCCGCAGATCAGGGCCGACTTGACCAGGGGCAGAAACAAGGTCCGCCGGGAACCGGGTTCGAAGGCCAGGGCCGCGATCGCGACCGTCCCAACGTAAATAAAACCGTCCGGTCGCGTGTACATCAGGCCGGCGGAGAGAATGCCGCCCAGCAGATAGTGCCGGGGCCAGCCCAGATAGGCGATCGCCAGGAGGGGCCCGAGAAACCCGATCATCAGCCCCGCCTCCTGCCCGCTCATCGCGAAGGCGACCGTTTTGATTTCCAGGGCCGCCACCACGGGGAATATCGCCCCCACCCAAAAGCGGACGCTCCCGGCCGCCTGGTCGCGGATGAGGATGCTGGTGGCCGCAACGCAGCCGAAAAGAAGGGCGAAAAGCGACACCGCCCGGTAGCACCAAAGCGGCGCCACAAAGTCCTTGGCCTGCAGAACGAAGGCAAAGAATGCCGGAATCAAGGTGTTCAGCGGCGAAGTGAATCCCTGGACATGCTCGCCCGGCGAGTAAACCAGCCCCTGCCCCCGCGCCAGGTTCTCGGCATACCGGTAAGTGATGAAGAAATCCTCCCAAGCCAGCTTGGTATTCAGCGTGAAATAGATCGGCAGCGCCGCCGCCACGCCCAGAAAAAAGAGAACCACAAACGAGCGCCGAGAGAGACAAGAGCAGAGTTCCCGCAACGATTCCCGAAGCGATGTGATCATCGCCCCGAGGAGTACCGCCCCCCACCCCCCCGGTCAACAATAGTAGCACGGGCTGGAAAGTCCGTGCCACTATTCGATCCGGCGGACACGAGGTCCGCCCTCGATTTCAATGTCACTTGCCGAGTGACATCTCTCCATGACCAAAACAACCTCAAAACCCATGGTTTCCATCGTCCAAATCACCGAATGGCCATCGGCGGCGATCGAGCCGCTCCTGTGCGAAAGCGAAGAGGAAGGTTTTCGCTTTCTAAGACGGCTCAGCGACGAGTGGCAATCGGGCGCCAACCGCTTCTCCGGAAATGGGGAGGCGTTTTTCGGGGTCGTGGCCGGAGAACAACTGCTTGCCGTCGGCGGCATCAATCGCGAAGCAGACGACTGCGGGCGCTTGCGGCGGTTCTATGTAATGCGCCAGGAACGCAGAAAAGGAATCGGCCGCCAGCTCGTGCTGCACATCCTTCGCTTCGCCTCGCTCCACTACGCCCGGCTCTGTCTTCGGACCGACACCGAGGCAGCCGATCGGTTTTACACCGCCATGGGTTTTTCCCGTCTCCCGTCCCACGACGGGCCGACTCACATCATTGACCTGACACACCCGGGTCCCCAGGCAGTTTTATCGCGAGTCAAGATATGACCCCCTCGGCTTGCCTCGGGCCGCCCCACTGGCCGGGGTCGTCAGACCAATTCCTTGGTGTGGAAGCGCCAGAGGGCGAGCAGCATCATGAGGACGATGAAATCTGCGGCGTAGAGGGTCAAAAGCAGGACGTCATGCCCGCTCATCAGGGTGCCCTGCAGGATCTGGCCGATGGAGCTGAAGGGCTGGTAGCTCGGAAAAAGATAAAACAAAGGATTGTGGTGACCGTAAAGGCCGTTGCCGGCCAGAAACGCCAGCACCGAGGCGACGAACGGATGAACGAACAGGGAGAGCAGCATCGCCAGCGCGCCAAGCATAAGCTGGCGGCAAAACATCAGCCAGGGGGCAAATTCCATGGCGGGGCTCAGCTCCAGCCGATTGAACCGGGTGAACAGGATGATTGCCGCGCTGGCGATGAGCGCATAACCCGCCATCACGGCGACTCCGCCAAGATATTTGCCCAATAGGAATTGGGTCCTTGAGACCGGTTTTGTCAGGGTGATGCGGATCGTTCCCTTGCGGATTTCCGCGGCGATGGCCGTGCTGAAAATGAACAGGGACACGAGGCTGCCCCCGAAGGATGCCACCGCGTAAAACCCGGTTTGAAACATCGATGACATTTGATCCATCGCCTCGGCCATCTTCTGGCGGTCCTCCTTGCTCAGGGTCACCTTCTTCGCCGGGGCTTTGGGATTGCCCGCATTGGCGGACGCCGCGGCGTCCGCGCCGCCGGCGGCGCTCTCGTCGGAGGCCGCGTTCGCCGCGCTCACCGCGGCGGCGTTCTGAGTCACCATTTTCCGCTCGCCGACCAGGATGGCTGAGAAGATGGCGATCAACGCCAGCGCGATGATCATCAACCCGATCAGGAGGCGCTGGTGGAGAAGGGCCCGGATGCTGTCGGCGGCGATTAACAGGATGATCTTCACGGTTCCTTTTTGTTGGCGATGGCGGAAAAGAAAATGTCCTCCAGCGACTGCGTTTCGATTTCCGTGCGCTCGATGATCGCCTGATGCTCGGCCACCAGCCTTTCGACCGCGGTCCGGGTTGCCTCGTCCGAACACTTGATGGTTGCCTCCCCGCGCGCCAAACTCAGTTCCGCCGATGTCGCGGCCAGGGCATCGATCAGGGCGTCCCGCACGCCGCGCACGACCAGCTTGGTGCTCTTGGGCGCGGACAATTCCTGGAGTGTCCCGACCCGAACGAGCTCCCCCTTGGCCAGAATCGCGACCCGGTCGCAGACTGACTCGACTTCGGAAAGGATATGGGAGCTGATGAAGACCGTCTTTCCCTGGCGTTTGAGCTCAAGGAGGATGTCCCGGAATTCCTTGCGTCCCACGGGGTCGAGACTGGAGGTCGGTTCGTCGAGAATGATCAAGTCGGGTTCATGCAGCAGGGCCTGGGCGAAGCCAAGGCGCTGCAGCATGCCCTTGGAGTATTTGGTCACCGAGCGGTCGGCTGCTTCCTCCAGCTTGAGCAACGCCAGGAGCCGGTCGATTCGGGCCGCCCGGGCAGCGGAAGGAATTCCGGTCAGCGCGGCGTAGAATTCCAGCAAGCCGCGACCGCTGCGATAGTCGTGGAGGTTGACCGATTCGGGAAGATAACCGAGGCGGCGCCGAACCGTCGCGTCCCCGGCCGGCCGGTCGAACACATAGGCGGCCCCGGACGTCGGTCGCATCAGGTCGAGCAGCAGATGGATCGTCGTGGTCTTGCCTGCCCCATTGGGCCCGAGAAATCCAAAGACCTCCCCTTCCCTCACCTCCAGGCTCAGGCCCCGCAAGGCGGCCACCCCGGATTTCTTCCACCAGCCACCGCGGTAGGTCTTGGCCAGATTGTCGATGCGGATTGCCGGCATGGGTCTTACTTGTTGACCAACCCGTCGAGGACCTTCCGCAGCTCGCTGTCATCCGGGCTGTATCCGACCTTGATCCATCGGACCACGCCCAGCTTGTCGATCGCCACCACGGTCGGGATGCCGCGAACGCCGTACGTGCCGCCGATCGCAGAATCCGGATCCAACAGCACATGAAAGCCGTATCCCTTCTTTTTCATGAAGCCTGCCGCCTGTTCGGAGGACTCGCCCTGGTTTACGCTGAGTATCTCCAATCCGCGATCCTTGAAATCGTCCAGCACGCCTTGAAGTCCCGGCATCGCCATCCGGCATGGTTCGCACCAGGTGGCCCAAAAATCGAGCAGGACTACTTTTTGCCCGTGATAATCGGAAAGGTTGACCGTCCGATCCGCCAAGTCCTTGGCGATAAAATCCGGCGCCGGCTGCCCGACCTTGATGTTGCCCATCTGCCGGCTGGTCCCATCCGAGGCAGCCGCCTGGATGTTCACCTTGACCTCATAATTGATCCAAATGGTGGCCGCCGCAAAAAGGATCCCGGCGACAATCCAAGGAAAATGGCGGCGTTTCACGCGGATCAACCGCTATGGGCCGGAATCCTCCCGCGCAAACTGTTTCGGAGGAGCTTAGCCGACATCAACCTCATCGACCTGACCCACTGGCTTGACCCCAGGGTTTGTTGGGTTAATGGAACCTCCAACCCTTTTCCTCATGTCCAAACTCCGCGTTCAGTGTTTCGGCCTCTCCCTGGACGGCTATGGCGCCGGTCCCAATCAGGATCTCAAAAATCCGCTCGGCATCGGCGGCGATGCGCTGTTTCAGTGGTTTTTTCCCACGCGCACGTTTCAGGCGATGCACGGCGGCAATGGCGGCACGACCGATATCAACGACGAGTTTGCGCAGCGCGGAATTGAGAACGTCGGCGCCTGGATTCTTGGCCGAAATATGTTCGGCCCGATCCGGGGCGCGTGGCCGGACGACCCATGGAAAGGATGGTGGGGTGAAGAGCCGCCTTATCACACCCCGGTGTTCGTTCTCACGCACCACGCCCGCGCGCCGCTCGTCATGGCCGGCGGCACGACGTTCCATTTCGTCACGGACGGCATCGAGGCTGCGCTGCAGCGCGCGCGCGAGGCTGCGGGCGGAAAGGATGTCCGAGTCGGCGGCGGAGTATCGACGGTCCGGCAGTATTTATCCAAGCGCCTGATCGACGCCATGCACCTCGCCGTGGCGCCGGTGCTGATGGGCCGCGGGGAAAACCTTTTCGCCGGACTCGACCTGGCCGCGCTGGGCTACCAGAGCACCGAACACATCGCAGGACCCGGCGTGACGCACGTCACGGTAAAGCGCAAATGACCCGGAGTTCAGCCTCCGAGCGTGGCACGGGCTTTAGCCCGTGTTCTCCGATCATACCTGCTTTTTATCACCTCCACTCCGGAGCGTCGAATAGTGAATAAGCCAATAGGCCAAAGCTGCAGGATAGTTGGCCGCAAGCACGATGAACAACCAAAGCCATGGATTGGAAAGAAAAACCCATTCGCCCCGGAGCCTCCGGTCCGCGGCGTCTATGTGGATGGCGTAGGCAAGGAACACAACCACGATAACATTAAGGACAGCGATAGCGGCGACGACATCCACGGTCACCTCTGTCGGGAAGAAAGCCATTGCTCCGTCAGTCGAGAACGAGGTTTTCATAAGCGCTGGTAGCTGCCGGTTATCTCAAAAACGAAGAGGTTTTCTGAAGTTTTTTTAAGCTGAGTGTCCGTTGATAGCAGCCGGTCGTTTTAAAAGCGAACACGGCGCGTCCATGCAAGTACGTCGTTATCGCCGCGTCCTGAGCTGACGGATTCTGCCCCGTAGCGGAACGTGCAAATGTTTCGTTCCGAAACAGGACGCATCCAAATGTAGTCCGCTCCGGGAGGAGCGGATTCCCCTCGCACCCGATCGCAATCCTCCGCTCCTCCCGGAGCGGACTACGTTCGGATGTAGCCCTGCGCGGGAGCACAGGGTTTTGGCCCGATATCAACATCATCGACCCCCTCTAGCCGCCCCGGCGAATTTAAGCATTTGGGGCACGACCCCATGGCCCGGCCCTCATTGCTCGGCCCGGCGCCGTTTTACTGGCCTTGGCCGGCCGCCTGGAACGAAACCAGAATCGTCATTGGATCATTGCCTCGGGCGATCTTCAAGGTTCGTCCGGGTGCCGCTTCCCATTGCGTGCTGCTTTGAAATTTAGCGGCAGGAATATCGTCCACGGTGAGCCCGACCCCTTACGGCTCCAACGTAGCGGAACGTGCAAACGTTTCGTGCCTCAAAAATGGCCGCCTCGTCTAAGGGAATTCCCCAGCGAACCGTAGCAACTTCATGCCTCTGGGCATCCTTGGGATTCTTCCGTATGCTGGAGGCGATGAACACTCCGTTGATTTCCAAGTTGCCCGGCGCGGTCTTGCCGCTTAGGTTTGGACTGATGTCCATGACGATCGAACAGATTGTTGAAGAGGCCAGCAAGTGGCCCGACGATGTTGTGGCCGAGCTCGTCGATCGGATCATGGTCGCCAAGCATGGCGGCATCGCGCCAGCGGTTGACGCTGCATGGCGCAGCGAAATTCGCCGACGCATTGGCGATATGGAGAGTGGCAAAGTCCAAGGGATTCCCTTGGAGGATAGTCTAGCGAAGGCTCGGGCGATAATTGGGCGGTGAATTCCGTCCTTCACCCCGAAGCAAACGCAGAGTTTCTGGAGGCGCAACGGTACTACGCTGCCATCAGTCCGGAGCTCGGCAACCGCTTCTACGAGGAGGTCTCGGTTTTGCTGCTCGAGGCAGGCGGGCATCCCCTGAGATATCGGATGTTCGACCCGCCTGCGCGCCGCCTCCTCGTCCAAGGTTTTCCATACGCAATCGTCTACGTAGCCCAAAACGTGCAAACGTTTCGTGCCTTGCCCGACCGGTCCCCGGATCTTTAGCACGCTCCAAACCGACCTCGCATGAAAGCCATGTACTTTTCCTCAGAAGTTTCACGCCGAGCCCTGACCAAAGGCTTGATGTCCTCCGTCGCGACATAACGCAGCTGGCGGGTGCCGTCGGTCGAAGCTTGGTAGATGACCTGGGCGACATCCTCCGACGTCGCCAGCCGCGCCGCCCGCAAACCCGCAAAGACGGCCTGGGTATGCGCGACAAAGGCATCGTAATCCGGAAGCGGGTTGTTTTGCGCCGCCTCCGCCCCGCTGCGCTTTCCAAAATTCGTGCTGACCACCCCTCCGGGCTCGATGATCTTCACCACGATGCCCTGCGAAGCCAGCTCGTAGGAAAGCGCCTCGGAAAAGCCCTCCAATGCAAACTTGCTCGCGCAGTAGAGTGAAATCATCGGCAGGGTGAAGACGCCGGCGCCCGAGCTGACGTTGAGGACCAGTCCTCCCTTGTTCTGCCGAAAATGAGGAAGGATCGCACGCGTCACCTCCATCACTCCGAAAACGTTCACTCCGAACTGCTCCACGATCTTCTCGGCCGGAGTCGCCTCGAACAGGCCGAAGAGGCCAAACCCGGCGTTGTTGACCAGAGCGTCGATGCGCCCAAAACGGGCGATGCCGGCGTCGACCGCCGCGGCAATCGTTGCCTTGTCCTGCACGTCGAGCCGCGCAACCAAAACCCCCTCGAGCTTGCCTAACTCATGCTCCTCCCCCGGCCGCCGCATCGTCGCCACCACATTCCAGCCCTCCCGGGCGAAATGAAGCGCCGTAGCCTTGCCGAAACCGGATGAAGCACCTGTGATCAAAACTGTCTTTTTCATCGTCCACCAGCCCATCAACCTTCTCCGAAACCGCAAGCCCACGGCCAGCCGAGCTCACGCCCCGACGGGCAAGCTAGAAGGTCAGGTTGAACATCGTTCCCTGAGTCGGACGAACGCAGGGCAGCCCGACTGCCCCATCCGATCTCCGGCCCGTTGATGGTCACAATGTTCAACCTGACCCGCTGGATCGGCCCGTGTCGCCTTCCGTGGCCGATCCAGCCGACACGGAGGTCGGCCCTCCAGGGATGCAGCGACTTCTGTCGCTCTGTTTAGTTCTTTTCCGTCGAAGCCCTCATCGCCTTTAGCCCAGTGCCCCATGCCTTCAGTGCGCCGCCGAGCGCCGCGTCATTGTCAAAATAGGCCTGCAGCGCCGCCAGCTGGTTGCTGGAAAGAAATTGAGCCGCTTGGTCCAACATCAGTTTCCGATTGGCCGGGAGCTGAGCATCCAAATCCGCCTGGCTGGCGCCTTGGGTTAACCTATCGTTCGTCGCCAACTGCTGCTGCATAAACAATTGTGACAGGGAATTTGCCTGATCCGGCGTCAGTCCTTCACCGGCATCGACAAATGCGCCGGCAAGGCCGAGTTCTTTCATGCTTTGATTCATCACCTCCACGCCGGTTAGGTCGTCAAATCTTTGGTAGTCCGCATCACCCAGCAGCGTGCTGATCTCTGAGCGGACCGCTTCAACTGCCTGCCTCACGGCCAAGTCTGCCGGACTGCCTTCCAGGCCGTTGACCGCGGCGGCGGCGCGGGCATCGCTCTCAGCCTCGTCCTTGGCCACCAGCAAATCCTTGAATCTCGCCAGTTTGTCCGGGTCCAATTTCATCGCGGCGATCAGGTCCGCATGCCGAGCGAGGATATTCCACCGAGAAATCCGATCCTGATACTTCTTGGCTTCCCGCCCAACGGCCGCCAAGGAGGGCGGCAAAGGGGCGTCCACCCCCGTTTCCGGCGTGCTGCTGCGAGCAACCTTTTGCTGTTCGGCTGGTTTGGGAGCGGCCGCGCCCGAGGATTGGCTCGATCCTTTGATTTTGCGGTTTAGCGCGTTCAGTGCCGCGGTAGCGTGGCGAGCCTCACCAGCCTCATGGAGGGCTGTTCCGATCGCCAAGATGGAGATGACGACCGCTGTGCCCGTCGCAATCCTGGTGGTGTTCATGGGTTGCCGAAATCTGAGAATTACGGGTCAAAGCCAAGGAGACAAGCGGAGAGGTTGCGTCGAAAAGAGTCGAGTGCCCCATCTGAGCGCCCGATATCAACATCATCGACCTGACCCCTTCTGGTCGCCCAGACTGCTTGAAAATGCTTCAACATCATCGCCTGACCCGTTTTGGTTGCCCGCGACATGGCAGATCACATTAAACTCGGCATGACCCCCTTGGGCTGCTTCCACGAGGAGTCATCGACCGGATGGCGACGGCCGCCACTCAGGCTCTTGTCTGCCTATCGGATTGGGGCGCCATCTTCGTCTGAGATCACTTCCGGAGCATTGGGATCGATCGACAACCCGGGCGGCCACGGTGGCGTGACAATGTATCCGTCTCCCACATCGCCCCTCGCGGTAGCATTGTCGATTGCAACCGAAATGGCGACCAGGGCACAGATCCCTGCATCGACAAAATCGCCGTTGCGCAGAATCGTTTCGTCGACGCCCCCGCTCTTCAATATTTGCCGGCGGTCGCGATCCTTGTCTCCTGCCCTGAGCTTCCGGCCGGCATAGGCACAGCTAGCCACATACGGGTACGTCTCGAAACAGAATGGTGGCTTGTCGTCGCTTGAATTAAAGAGCGGAAATAGCTTCCGTAGCGATCCGTATAAACGCTCGCCATTCAGCATCCACGCAAAGGCAGGGTTCTGGAGCGCGGCCTCGCGGGTCGGCGTCGCGTAAAGTGTGTAACCCATTCGTCGGAGAATATTCTCCGACATCCTCGGCTGCAGGGGGTTGCACCAAGCGCAGGGCGCATCGACTCCGACAAATTCGGCGGCCCGGATTTTGCACCACTGCGCAGCTTCGTCCGGATACTTGGTCGCCAATGTACCGAGGATTTCGGAACCTCTCAGCGCGACCAAATGGAATCCTTTCTTAGATGCGCCGACGTCAATTCCAACCACAACCGGGAAAACTTGCTTCGGATCGCCAAGGCCTGTCGCATTCTGGACCCGCTGACCGAGGACGCTGAAGAAGTCGGGATTCGATGAGAAAAGCTGGTTGATCCGATTGGCTGCGACTTGAATTCCGCCGAGTGCGGCCCCTGGCGGCATGATAGTCGGGCGCTCCGGGTGTGAGACTTGGTTCCGAAGCTGGCGCGCATTTTCCCAAAAGACGATCGCGTCCGCGGGAATGATGCCTGCCGAGACGAGCTCTGTGATGAGTTCGCCGAAATTGCGCGGTACGCAGTCGCCGTTCTTTTTAACCCGCTCAGTCGCGACCCCGGCCTGTTTAGAACGCGCACGAACCGCAGCCTCCTGGACGCGGTAGAGTTGTTCCTTTGCCAGGGTGAGCAGCGGATAGAACAGCCATCCGTACAGAATCGATCCCCGGGCGATTTCGAACAGGCGGGCGATTTCCTCCGGGACCGCGCTGGTGAGCTTGGGCTCCATCACCGCTGGCACCCACACATCCTCGGTTAGCTGAGGGAAATATTTAGGGACATCCGGCTCGCGCCAGTTGTGCAGCGCGAGTTTCTTCATCCCGTAGTGAATATCTTCGGACTCCACCATGTGAGTTTTGGTATCCAAACTGGCCGGAGCGGGTTAGGCCGATGATCTTGATGCCGGTTCGAGAAACATCAAGGTCATCAACCTGACCCGCTTGAAGCGCTCATCGACCTGACCCCTTCTGGCCACTTATTTTTCGAGGATACGTAGATAATTATTAGCTTCGGCTGGATGGTAATTTCCAATATAGGCGATAAGGCCCTGGATTTGTTCAATGCTACTATCAACAGTCGTCGGAGATCGACTATAGTTGTGCATCATCGCCCTAATATTACGGCGCGTTTTCCTTGGCACCGATATTCTATCGTTAATTGTCAAGCCAGTCACTTCTCGACGACAAAGGGGCCCAATAAGACGTGTTTTCTCAGGATTTATCTTAAAACCGTGTCGACCGATTACCGCAGCAACGGATTCTCGAAGTTCCGCGTCTATGGGGGCGAGGGCAGAAAAAGATAGGTCGTCTGCGTATCGCGTGTACGTGACGTCGAAGCGCTGACACAGTGCCATGATTTCTAGGTCCGCATCAGCAAATGAAAGATTCGCCAGCATTGGACTTGTGGGTGCACCTTGCGGTAACTTGCCTCCAAGACAACAGAGCTTTGCGAGAAAGAGTGCTGCCTGTTCACGATAACCAAGACGAAGGTAGATATTCTTCACCTGATGCTGTTTTACGCTTGAGAAAAAATCCTTCAGATCGATATTCCATAAAAATTTCGCCCCAACATGGCAATTTGCTCCGTCACGCGCGCGTCGGCCACGCACGAATCCGACAACACAGTCAGCGAGG
>Ga0206873_1227_pt1 | contig 15885 bp, 17 predicted proteins | sample Alteio_BWOrgCont_11_FD_152631 | JGI IMG/M metagenome (GOLD analysis project Ga0206873, IMG submission 152631) | Enriched cells from forest soil in Barre Woods Harvard Forest LTER site, Petersham, Massachusetts, United States -... | ecosystem: Environmental > Terrestrial > Soil > Temperate forest >...
CCTTTTATCCCGAAACGTCTCAACAGTTTTCGATTTTCCCCAGCAGTATTTCTCCACAAACACAAGGGCTTCCCTTTCCCATTTTTATTAGTCGCTATTTACAACGGAACGATTTTGGACTCATAAGAAATAAAAATGCTCCAAAAGATTTAACAGATTTTTACCGGGATGTCTATGGTAATCCTAAAGACGGGAAGCAGAGTTAAGACGATTGCTTAGGTTCTTCTTTCGAAATATCCACAATTTGCCCATCCCGCATAACATAAATCGGTGTACCCAGCTTGCGATTGATCGCAACAGCATCCTTCATGGCTTGAATAACTAAACTATCCAATTTTTTTGAAAATTCGGATTCTTCTGACATATCACTCACCAAGCATATCTATCGTCAACATTTTGATCATGGTTTCACTAGAATTGTCATAGATTTCCCATGCATCTGCAAGAGGAAGATAAAGTTCCCGGAGATTTTTCAAACTGCGGCGGTATCGGCGTCGAATGGTATCTTCTGGAATATCATGGCCACCAGCAGCAACTCGTTCCTGAACACGAAGCACCGCCAGATCGGGACAGGAAAGATAAAAATAAACCACTACAATCCGATAACCCTTCTCTTTGCAACTCATTAAAAAAGGAGCAAAAGATCGGGAAGCCAACGTTGTTTCGAAGGCGAAGGTAATATGTTGCTCTGCAAGGTCGTGAATACGCTGTAACATCATCCGACCTGCTTCCAAGGCTGCTTTTTCAGGCCGAAAGGGGGAAAATGCCGCAGCAATCGCGTCTGCATTGACATAGTCAAAGCAAAGCAACTCCGGTAAAATCCTCAGCGACGCAGACGTTTTGCCAGCGCCATTTGCGCCCCCGATGACATAACATGTGGGTTGTTTCTCTGGATTCATATGTCTATGATAAAGGGGAACTGAGGAAACACAAGTGACGTTGAGCACGATGACATCCCGAGACGAGCTATTGGTGACGCTGCGGCAAAAAGGCTTTCGCATTACCCCGCAGCGGGAAAAAATTCTGGATATTTTTTATACCCTGCCGGAAGGCGAGCATTTAAGCGCGGAAAATCTGCAAAATATTCTGCGCCAAGAGCATTCCGACATCAGCCTGGCCACCTCCTACCGAACCCTCAAGCTGCTGGCCTCTTTAAGCGTCTTGCGAGAGCTGGATTTCACTGAAGACCACAAGCACTATGAACTGAACCGCTCAGAAGCCGGGATTCAGCATCAGCATATGATTTGTATGGAATGCGGTGCCACGGAAGAGTTTACCAGCGTGGATTTTTACAACGCCGCCCGGCACATCGCCAGTGAAGCCGGGTTTGAAATGACCGATGCCCAGTTGAAAATATACGGCCTGTGCCCGCAGTGCCGCCTAAAGCCGTGACACCGCTCTTCCCGCTGCCAAACGTGGTTTTATTTCCGGGGATGCTGTTGCCACTGCACATTTTTGAAGCGCGCTATCTTCAGATGGTTCAGGAATGCCTGGATGAAGATCGACCCTTTGGTATCCAGCTTTGCCGAAGCTATGACCCGATCACCCTCGTCGGCGAGCCTTTAGACGTGGGAACTTTGGCCGTAATCATAGATCATGACTTTTTGCCCGACGGTAAAATCAATGTTCTGGTAGAAGGCACCGAACGGTTTCGTGTCATCACCTATGACGAAACCAGCAAGCCTTATCTACAAGGGGATACTATTACCCTCCGCGATGAAGAGACGGCGTTAAGCGCGCCTGAGTTGTTTACAAAGACCTTTGACTTGTTTCAGGATGCCATGCGACTCAGCTATAAAATTCTGGGCAAGTGTTACGAATCGGTTGAGATTCCCGAAGATGCCCAAACGTTGTCGTTTTTTATTGCCGAACACCTCAAGGGCAGCCTGGTTTTGAAACAGGAACTTTTGGAAATGACGTCAGTAGAAGCTCGCCTAAAAGCCGAACATGAAGTCTTCACCCGTATGGTCAAATCCCTGGCCGTCCAGGCCCAGATCGAAGATGCGTTTCGAGAGGATTAAACGCTTACGGAAATCTGAGGCCCCACAGCTTCAAGATGATCGACGTTGGAAAAGGTTTTAAAGTTGTCAATAAACATCTGGGCAAGCTTTAAGGCTGCTTGATCATAGGCGCCTTTATCCGCCCAACTGGCTTTCGGATCGAGAATCTCGTTTGGAACACCCGGGCAGCTGTTGGGGACCAGCACGTTAAAAACAGGATGCTGGGTAAATGCCTGGGATTCCAGCGTACCTTCCAAAGCCGCGGTTACCATGGCCCGGGTGTAAGGAATACTGATGCGTTCACCAACCCCGTAAGCACCGCCTTGCCAACCGGTATTGATAAGATACACATTCACATTGTGTTTTTGAATGCGGTGTTTCAGAAGCTGTGCATAGACCGCAGAGGGACGAGGCATAAACGGCGAGCCAAAGCAGGTAGAGAAAGCCGCCTGAGGTGTCACAATGCCTCGTTCGGTACCGGCTAGTTTACTGGTATAACCGCTGATGAAGTGATATTGAGCCTGCTCATCCGTTAATTTGGAGATTGCGGGCAAGACGCCAAAGGCATCTGCCGTCAGAAAGATAATCGTGCTGGGATGGGGGGCCATGCCCGACAAATCGGCATTCGGGATAAACTCGATGGGATAGCCCACGCGGGTGTTTTCAGTCAGCGAACCATCATCATAATTGGGTATGCGGGTAATGGGGTCTATGATAACGTTTTCGGACAGCGCACCAAACCGAATGGCGTCCCAGATTTCCGGCTCGTTTTTATGAGAAAGCTTAATAGCCTTGGCATAACAACCGCCTTCGAAGTTGAAAATACCGGTTTCAGACCAGCCATGTTCGTCATCACCAATTAAAATACGATCAGGATCGGCAGAGAGCGTGGTTTTCCCAGTCCCAGACAGACCAAAAAACAAGGCAGAACGCCCGTCATGCCCTACGTTTGCCGAACAATGCATCGGAAGCACATCACGATCCGGCATAAAATAGTTCAGCGTACTAAACACGCCTTTCTTCATTTCACCGGAATATTGGGTTGCGGCAATTAACAGGATTTTACGTTCCAGATTCAACATAATGGCCGCTTCAGAGTTCACGCCATCTGTGGCCGGGTCCAGCTTTAAGCCGGGGGCGCATAAAACGGTTAATTCAGGCTCAAACGTCTTGAGTTGCGCCTCAGTGGGGCGTCTTAACAGCTGATGAATAAACAGATTCTGAGACGCCAACTCGTTAATGCAACGAACCGGCATCGAGTAGCGGGGATCTGCCCCACCGTAGCCATCAAAGATGAATAGCTCTTTTCGGTTCAAGTAAGCCTTCATTTTTTCAAACACGTGATTAAACACCTCGTTAGAGATGGGCTTGTTCACTTTTCCCCAATCAATTTTGTCGTGAATCGAAGGCAAATCGACAATAAAGCGATCGTTTGGAGAACGCCCCGTGTACTGGCCGGTTTCCACCACCAAAGCGCCCGTGTCGGAGAGTATGCCGTCATGCCGGGCCAAGGCCATCTCAACCAATACAGCCGGTGAAAGCTGATACTGTTCTTGAACCCCCTCTAACCCGATATAGGCTGTATGACTGCTCATTGAACACCTTCTCTCTCACTTAATCATGACTCAAACCGGGGGCTGTCGCAAGTTCCATCACATGAAGGCTGCAATTTTAGAAAAATCGCACATAGTTAATATATGATGCGATTATTGATCTTATGCCTAACCGGGCTGCTACTACTCAACACGGTCGGATTTGCCAAATCAGCCGATCCGCAAGAGAACTATGAGCAGGGAATTACCCTTTACCGGGAAGGCAACTACGCCAAGGCACTCGACGCTTTTAAAACCAGTGTGGCTGCCATGCCGGAATCTCAAGACGCTCACTACTATTACGCCATCACGCTGGCTCAATTGGGACGATTTGAAGATGCTCGAAAAGCTTATCAAACGGTAATTACCCTGGCCCCCAATACCGAATCCGCGCAGCTGGCGCAGCAAGGGCTAACCTATCTGCCGGATCCCAAGGCTTTGGATGCGCCTCCCAAATTTACACAACCCCAGCCACAGGCCGCAAGCACACCCACTCCGACCGCAGCAGCACCCGCAACAGGAGGCATGGATCCCAAGATGCTTCAAATGATGATGATGATGGGTTCCATGGGTGGCGGTAGCGGCGGCGGATTTAACCCAATGATGCTTCCGATGATGGAACAGATGGGCAAGGGGCAAGGCGGCGCCACAGGAGGCTCGGACCCCGACTCCTCCATTGCACCGGACACCTTCAGCACCATGATGATGAATCAGATGATGCAAAACATGGATTTCTTCGGCAAAAGCGGTAAAGACGATTAGCCTCGTGCCGATACATGACACAGGAAGGACACTCCCACATGGCCCCCCTGTATTTTATATTGCCCCACGTCCTAGAACGACTGAAAAACGGACAGTTCGTAGCGAATCGCAACGGGCGCCAATACCCGCTTAAAGATCGCAGGGATAACCTGTCGTTGCTTAATATCACGCGGCGCGCCATTACGTATGAGCCCCAGGTTTTTTCCACCCGAAAAGAAAGTTTAATTGCCGCTGCGGAAGCGCTTAACCAACCTGACATTAAAACATTGATGATTACCGGACCTACGGGTCGGGGAAAAACCTCTTATATCAGAGGGCTTGTGGAATTGATGGGGGGCATTTATCCCAACCAAACTGCTGCACAGCTATTGTGGTTTGATGTCTCGCGTCACACAGATTTTGATGAAGTAGTGCGATTTTTGGTCGGATATTTAACCGATATTTGCCAGGTACAAGAAAGCCTGAAGACCCAACCCACAACATTTACCCAAGGATTTCAGCCCTTAATGGGACCTTCCCCTTTTGCAAGTGAAATCCGAACTCTCTTCGAAAAACCGGCCCCTCTGCCCAAGGAAATCGACCCGATTAAAACACTCATCGAGCTATTGAACCGTATGGGCAATATGCCGATTCTGCTGGTTATCGATAATATGGAACATCTGGTCACCCCGGACCACGGACTGCGCTCACCCGAGTTGAAATCTGCGTTGATGCTGCTTCTTGAGTTCCCTAACGTCAAATTGGTCATGGCCGGTCAATCGGTACCATTTCGTGATAAAGACCTGGTCCAAAATGTATGGCGGTATGCTCTACCGCCCTTAACACCTGAGCAAGCACTCCATAGGCTGCAAAACGAAACAGAATTGTCTTACGCCGATGCCGAGACACTGCAAGAGGTACTTGCAACCTTGGGCCCCGAGCCTTGCCAGCTGGAGTGTTTCTTGACCCTCTATAAATCTTTTCCCGTTGCCAGTTTCTGGCAACAGCAGTTTAAACAATCTCCTCCCGAAACCCTTCTGTGGCAAGAAGTGGAAAAGCAACTGTCGGCGCAACAGAAAAAAGCGTTCGAAGCCCTCGCGCTGCTTCGCCACGGCCTTACCATGGCGGCTTTAGAAGCGGTTCTGGCAGAATGCAATTCCGAATTTGCAGAGTTTTCTTTAAAATCCCTTCCATCCGCAGTGTTACACTTGCTTCTTAAAAAAAGTTATCCACCTCAAGTGGTGTTATCCAAGCTGAAACATCGCCAACTTGCCGAACATCACAGTGATGACAACATAAGAGCTTATTATCATATCAACGAGCTATTTGTTTCTCCCCTCAACCAGTCTTTATCCGTCACAGACGCTATTCAAAACCACGAGGCCCTTTACACCTTTTACATGCAAGAGAAAAATAAGCATTTTCCCGACCGAATTTATCCTGCCCGAACCCGACATTTGCTTCAGGAAGCCCAGTTTCACCAGGCACAGGCTAAAAAATTAAAACGCCAGGCCGATCAAAAACAACCTTTAGCGATTGCGACAGAAGCACCTTTGGTTCAAGCTGCACCACAGGTTGAAGATTCAATTCCCCTTTCACCTCGGCGTTTTAACCCCACAGATTCATCGTCCTTTGATATTCCCCTAGAGTCTTTTCCCATGATCCTTCCGATACAAACGGTGATGCAGACCGCCGAAGTACAAGCGCCGGTTATGGCTTCTCAACCGAAAATACCGGCAGCACAACCTCCTGCGCAAGTGCTTCAGGAATTACCCTCACCGGAACCTAAAAAAATCTCTACCCCTGCTGAAATTTTGTATGAGAAGGGTCATGACGCTTTTTGCCACTACCGGCACAACGACGCCATTCACTTACTGAACGAGGCCATCCAGATTTTAGAACCTCATACGCCTGCTACGTCAGCGGTGCTGGCTCAAATTTATTTGGACCTGGCACAAATATCCGCCTACCGGGAGAATTGGGACGAAGCCCATTTAGGGTATCAAAAAAGCCTCACCTTAAAATCCGATGATAAAGCCTTTCAGGCCCAGGTCTTGTTTCAGGAGGCATTGGCTTACGACGAATCCAACAGCATGAATGAAAATAAAGCCATACAAGCGTATGAAGCTTGTATCGGGTGTTGTTACATAACGAAAGACTTTAATCTCTTAGCTACTGCTATGTATAACTTGGCCACCTTACACTATGAAGCGGGCCAGTTTGAAAAAGCGCTCCATAGCCTGCATGAGCTTCCTCAACCCAACCCGGCTTCCCCGGAAGATCAGGCCTTGCTGGCGCTGTTAGCCTCTAAAACGTTATTGGCATTGAACCGTCCGGGAGAAGCCGAAAAAGAAGCCCGACAAGCGCATCTTATTGCCCAACACAACGGCTTAACAGATTTGGTCATTAAGGCATGTCTGCTTTTAGGCCGTCTGTGTGAAGAAAAGCATGCTTTACAAGCCGCCTGGAATTGGTACCATGAGGCCCAAGGCTTGAGTTTTGAAGGATTTTCCGACATCAGCCAAGCCTTGATTAAAAAACATTGCGGACGAATTGAGAGAAAACTAGGTGAATACCATTCAAAGCAGTCCAACCAAAGCCTTGTTTGATTTGTTGGTGAAGCATTCGTTTCAGCGTGGCGATTTTACACTCTCTTCCGGCAAAAAATCCAACTATTACATGGATGGTCGTATGACGACGTTATCCGCAGACGGAGCAAAACTGGTTGGCGAAGTGCTTTATGACATCGTTGCGCCGCTGGGTATTCAAGCCGTTGGCGGGTTAACGCTAGGCGCAGATCCCATTGTTACAGCTATCAGTTGGACCAGCGCACATGAGGGAAAGCCCATCAACGGGTTTCTCATTCGAAAAGAAACAAAGGGCCATGGCACGGGTCGCCAGATAGAAGGTCACCTGCACCCCAAAGACCGGGTGGTTCTGGTGGAAGACGTCATCACTACCGGAGAATCATTTGTGAAGGCTATTGAAGCCGTGAAAGCCTTCTCCCCTGATATTGAAATCGTGAAACTTCTGGCGCTGGTGGATCGCAATGAAGGCGCTAGTGAGCGGCTTTTACCTTATCGGATTCCGGTTCAAGCGTTATTTCCAATTGACGCATTTCTTCAGGCAAATATTGCTGCCAGTTCTCATCCAACGCACTGAAAAACCGGTGGGCATCCACCACGTCATTGTAATCAATCGGTTGAAACCGGGCGAGGCGATCAATTTCCTCGGGAGTCAATTCAGGGTCCAAGAAACCCTGGTGTAACGCATGCGGCGTGGAATGCTGCAACCCAACCAGGGCAATGCCCATTTGGCGGGCACATTGCATGCAATGCACATTCACAATATAAACGCTTTGTTCCTGACGAATCAGTTCAACCCCGTCTTTTTCCAGTTGAGACGTACAAAACTGGCAACGCATCCGGGTAAAAAAATGCTGAATAATATTAAAACCGTCCATCAATGGCATCCCAATTTAGGTTGGACTACAATAAGCTTCTTCCTCTATTGTGCATGACCGACCGGAAATCGGCAAGAGAAATATCAGCCGTATGAATTCTTACCAATTTAGCTACGACATTCATATTTTTGACACCGACTGCTATGGGGTTGTATGGCATGGCTCTTACGCCAAATGGTTGGAAATGGGGCGCGTGGATTTTTGTAAAAAAGTGCTGTTGATGGACTTAAAAATACTCTCTGACGAGCACCAGGTTGTTGTTCCGGTAGTGGAGCAAACCGTTCGCTATAAAGCCATGGCGCGTTTTGGAGATAATTTAACCCTTACCACCCGGCTAGAACCCCATGAACCCAAGCTCATTTTTCACCAACACATCGAAGACAGCCAAACCGGCAAGCGAATGATAGAAGCCCGCACAGACTGTGTCCTCACCCATTCCGAGGGTCGCTTATACCGACGGTTTCCGGAGATTATGAACAAAGCCCTTTTCGCATGCAGAGATTAAAATCGCTCATCACTTTTCTGGCATGCGGTTTAGCGATTATTGCCGCAGCCTTTAATGTAAGGGCCCTCCTGCAAGGAAAAACTGATGCGCTAGTGGTGCTGGTGTTTTACACCACCTATGCCATTCTCTTTGCCATCCGCCGTCCTAGCATTACCGAAATGAAAGGTTTAAAGCACTGGCTGGTAGCATTGGGTGGCACGTTTCTGCCGTTTTTTGTTCTTCATGGCGGTTCACGCCTGGCATTACCCTGGACAGCCGTGTTTACCCTGCAAGGATTACAAACGCTGTACATGTATGGCGCTGTCTTGAGCCTGGGCAAAAGCTTCGGTGTGATTGCCGCCGTTCGCCAGATTAAAACCCACGGGCTGTATCGCTTTGTTCGGCACCCGCTGTATTCCGCCGAGCTGTTAGGGTTTTTACTCGCGGTCTCTCAGAATGCGAGCATTTACAACATGGCGCTTCTAATCATTCAGGTCTCCTGCCAACTCATTCGCATCCAGGACGAAGAGCGCTTGTTGAGACAAGATCCGCAATACGAAGCGTATTTCGCCACGGTGCGATACCGTTTAATTCCTGGCGTTTATTGACCTTATTGACCCCCAACCCGCATCTCTACGGCTCGCGCTGAGGCGCTCGCCTAGAGCTGCTCCCTCCCCCTGAAGAGGGAGGGCGAGAGGCCCTTAAATTCTTTGTTTCAACCAAACAGTAACAAGCTGATGCCCTCCCTCTTCAGGGGGAGGGAGCAGCCGTTGGTGAGAGGCTTCTCGGTAGAGAAGTCTGTCGCCTACGGCTGCGGGTTGGGGGCAAGTCCCAGCTGCTCGGCCTGGACATCAATGGTGATACGGTGTTCTTTGACGAAGTTCAATCCCAGAATACCTGAGAAAGGCAGTTCCTTGGGCAACGTCATCACGGTGGCCTCGACGTTATGGGCAGTAAAGCCATCTAACGTCACGGTTTTCAAGATGATTTTAGGGACTTCGGTAGTCCCGTTTGCGGTGGTCAGGACAATTTTTTCCGCATGAGCCAGGTCATACCCCAGCGAAACAGCCATTTCACGAGAAATAGACGAATATGTTGCGCCAGTATCCAGGATAAGACGGGCTTTTTTTGAACCATTCAGCAAGGTATCGACCGTTAAGGCATGCCCCTCCTGATTGAGATGCACCGTGACCGGTTGAGCCAACAGTACGTGTGGCTGTGCCTGCGAAATTTTGGGGCTTTCCAGAAGAAAAAGGCCGGTTGCAATCCCCCCGAGGAGTGCAGCGCCGACCCAATACTGGTAACGTCTGCATCCGTGCGACATTCGTAACCACCTTGTTTGTCTTTCCCCTGATATCGTCAACGGCGGAGATTTCTTTAATAAAGATTTAATAATTTTTTAAGCAATCATCCAAACAAAACTTTATAAAATAACACTGTTCTGGTTAAGAATCTTTTTATGCTTACAGAGAGAGAATCTGTGTGATTAGCGTAAGTTTTTAATACAGAGAGAGAAACGAAGGGGAGGGACTGCCTTATGGGAAATCCTGTAGGTTCAGTGGATATAAAAACTGTAAAGCCAACTTATGAGGAGCTTCTAGCTTATAAAAACCAGCGAGAAGCTGCTGACAAAGCGGCTGCTGAAGCAGCTAGGAATGCACCACCGCCGCTAAGTACATGGGGACAAATAAAAAGGGATGTTAAGGATGGTGTATACAGTGCGCCTGGAGATTTTAAAAATTTTATGCTCCATCATTCCTATAAAGCCGAAACCTATGCTCCTTTAGTTGAGGTTGCGGACGATATAAGCAGTTTGGATCATGACACGCCTAGAATTTTTGAAGATACTACAAACCCGGAAAATAATTGGAGTAACCGTTTGACTATGCTGGGGAGTATTGGTTTGCCTATATTGGCTTCAGTAATGCTGCCTGCATTATCTCTCGGGGGGACCTTGTTAGTAGGCGCTGCCATTGGCGGCCTTTTCCAATTGGGCAAGGATGTTATTAATGGAAAAGCCAGCTTTGGACGAACCTTAAAAAGCGCTTTAATTGGAGGAGCTACCTCATTTGGCATTGGAGCCATTGGTAAGGGTTTATCAAAACTTTGGGGCTTTAGAAATTTGTTTGGCGTCAGGGGATTCCGTCAGGCTAAATTAGCAAATCAAGCAAGTAAGGCCCATTTAGACAAAATGGCTCGTCATGCCCAAAAGGTAGCTGATAAAGCGAAAGTCAAACTAAAGAACATAAGTACAAAAAACCCAACATTTTGGCGTATGGCCCCTCCGGGAACACAAAAAGTGAAGTTCCTTGCTCGTAATGGCTCATCCTTAGCGAAATGGGGCTTAAGACATAAGTTGGCAACTTTAGGACTTGGGACACTAGGAACAGCAGGGTATTATGGTTACCCGTACCTTTTTGGTGATAAACCCCAACCTCAAGCTCAGCCGCCAGCCCAGCCACCTGTAGTGACACCACCAAATCCTGCACCGGTGCCAGAATCAACTGGAGCACCAGCACAAACAACGTTAAATACACCAACACCACAGCCTGGCCCGATTGGCAATCCTGCTGGCTCGAATCCACAAACATCAACAGTTCAACCAACGGGGAATAATCCAGCGCCAGTGACACAATTACTATCATTGTTGTCAATTACTACTCTACAAAATCTGTCTAAGCCCCCTTCAGAAGAGAGTTATTCAGGATTTCTGCCGGGATCTGCTGTGGATATCGGAGGATCCAACAAATACGGGCTTGTGCAATAACATAAGCCGTCGAAAATAATTTTAAAAGCCGATGCTGGATGCATCGGCTTTTAACTTGTCGCCTCCTCACCGCAGTCGTAGGCGAGACCGTTACTTCTCCAGCGCCTGAAACACCTTGGCCGCCTCGCCAAAAACAGTTGCAGACTGGCTTCGGACCAGCCAGCTTTCATCTTTTAAGAGCGGTAATGCGTTGGGTAAAAGCTCAACTACCAGCTCTGGCTGGATGTGAACCATATCGATCATAGCCTGGAGCGCCGAATGCCTCACCAGCCAATGCTTATCTTTTAACGCAGCTTGTAACGCACTCAAAGAAGGGCGCCCAATCTTAGCCAACGCCTCTGCTGAATTTTTTCGGACTGCGGCATCCTCGTTGCTTAAGGCATGGATGAGTCCCGGGATCGCACTGGTGTCTCGAAACTCCCCCAGCGCCCAGGCTGCCGTAGAAATCACACTGGGCGAGCTGTCTTTCAACTGATGATGCAAAGAAGGAATGGCATCATTGACGATTCCCAAGCCAGAGGCTTTTGATTTTTTGGTGGGGAGGCGATTCTGACGCATGGGCAACGGGTAATGCTGGGTGTCGTATTCGGCGTCATAGCCTGCGCGATGAACCTGCTCGATAGTTTCTTCCAGGGAATCAAACGTGGTGCTTTCCGTCCCATAGGGATGCGGAATCAGCCGGGTGCCTTCGGAGGTTTTAATGCCCACGGCAGGAACCACGTACCTGAAGACTGCCGAATTGCCCGGCTTGGTTTGCTTCTTGATGTAAATAATATCCATTACGCCTGTACGGTTTGAATGGCCTCTGCCAGGTATTCAATCAAATCCGTGGCCGTGAGGCAATACTCCGTCAACGCCTCGGCTGCTTTATCCCCGGCCAGCCCATGCAGATAGACCCCGACACGGGCTGCACGATCCGGCTGCAGACCCTGAGCCAAAAATCCCGCGACCATACCGGTTAATACGTCTCCGCTACCGGCGGTGGCCAAACCGGGGTTTCCGGTCGGGTTAATCCATAACCGCTGGTTACTGCCGTAAACAACGGTCGACGCCGATTTCAACGCGACGGTCGCATTATATTTTTCCGCCGTTTTTTGACACGCCGTTAACAAGTCATTTTGAATCGCATGCTTATCGAGCCCGGTCAGTCGAGCACATTCTCCCAGGTGAGGCGTCAATATAAACCGCGATGACAATTGAGGAACCTGAGATAAGACACTTAAGCAGTTCAACCCATCGGCGTCTACCACGACGGGGCCAGTAAACTGATGGATCAAATACTGAAGAAGCCGCTCGGTAAATGCCTGTACAATGTCTGAATGGGTTAACCCGGGACCAAAAGCCACTGTTGTCGTTTTTTCCCACAAGGGCGCAAGCGTTTCGAACGCTTCCGAGGTAATCCCCCCTTCAGGCGATTCCGGCAACGTATGGCATATAATTTCAGGCGGTAACTGCATCCGTTCAAATGCAGTTTTTACAGAGGCCAATGTCACCAGCCCTGCCCCTGCCTTTAAAGCGGCCATGGCGACCATCGCGGCTGCACCCGACATATCCCGGCTTCCGGCAATCACCAATACGGACCCGTATGAATATTTATGAGACAGTCCCTTACGCTGAGGCATCCGATTGCGAATCATCTTGGACGTCATTAAATAGACCCGGCTGGGATCTCCCTCGATTAACGTTGGGGGAATCCCAATGTCTACGACATCTACCTGTCCTGTATAGCCTTTGCCCGGATATAAATATAAGCCCGGTTTTGGTGCGGCAAACGTCACCGTGTAATCCGACTGAACCGCAATACCCATTACTTCCCCCGTCGCGCTGTGTACACCGGAAGGCAAGTCTACCGCTACAGTATAGGCGCCGCATTCGTTGACGGCATTTACCAAATCCCGGTGATATCCTTCAATCGAGCGAGATAAGCCACTTCCAAAAAGCGCATCCACAACGATATGACTGGTTGCCAGGGTCTCTGAAATCTGGTCATCCATCACTGCGTGAATCGTGGTGACCGGATAATGCTTTAGCAGTTTAAAGTTAGCGAGCGTGTCCCCCTTCATCTCTTCAGGCAACCCGGCATGAATCACAACCACCTGAACAGAGCCGCTCATCGCAAGTTTTCGCGCGCAGGCAAACCCATCTCCGCCGTTATTCCCTTTGCCACACACCAGCGTCACTTGCGGCTTTCGCATGTCCATTTTTTCTGCCAGATAAAGCACCTTGGCGGCCACGTTTCGCCCTGCCTCTTCCATCAGTAGAATACCGGGAATACCCAGCTCCTGTATAGCCCGCTTATCGATGGGGTCCAGATTGGGAATCAGTTTCATACATGCCTCACGCCTTGAAATAAGGTTATTATTATAATGAAGACGACCTCAAGTTACCTCATCTTGATACGGTAAGTAGTGGAAGCAAATGCGTAATATTGTTTTGAGCAGCCTGCTTGTGATGGCGTTGGGCTTTACGGTTCTGAAAAATCAGGCTGAGCCTGCCAAAAATTTGATGCTGGATGCAGACCTGATTCGGGTCGGCATTAGCGATGAAACGATGACGCAGCAGGAATATCCTTCTGTAACCGTATCATCGACCTCTGCCTATCGTATTCGACAAGGCGATAAAGTGGTTTGGCATAGCCCGGCCTACCTCAACGTGAGAATTACCCGTACGCTGAGCGGTTTTTTAATTCGCCCCGTCACTGGAGGCGGAATAGGACCGTTTTCAGGCATTCTTACTGTTGAACCCGAAACCCCGGAAGGCAGACTGCGAATTACCAACCTGACCCGCAAGGGGCAAATCCCCAATTACCGGGGCATTTTTGAGATTGTTCCCGCCTCGTCTTCCTTACAAAAACTAATGGCCATCAACATCTTGCCCATGCAGGAGTATCTTAAGGCAGTGGTTCCTAACGAACTTCCCATTCAATACGGCTATGAAGCTGTCAAAGCTCAATCAGTGGCCGCCAGAAACTATGCCATTCATCCTCGGGAAAAGCCTTGGCCCCAGTTTGATATCTGTGACTCCCAATATTGCCAAGCCTATTACGGCTCTCAAACCGAGCAACCTCAAGTTACCCAGGCAATTTCGGAAACGCAGGGCCTCATCGCCCTTTATCAAGGCGAGCCCATTCTGGCCCTTTATAGCTCTGCTCAGGGCGGCTATCGGGAGAGTTATCAAAACGCTTTTTCCGATCCCATCACCAACAAGTTCCCCGCCACACCCATACCCTATTTGGAAGGCGGTCCGGATATCGGGCCTGTTCTGAAGCTGGATACGGAAGAGGCAGCCCGCCAATTTTATCTTAGCCATTACCCCGACAGCTACGATGTGACTTCTCCGATGTATCGTTGGCATAAGACATGGAGCCGCAGGGAGTTGGAATCGGAAATTAACCACAACTTGGCTGTGTCATGGAAAGATACGTCCACCCGGCCCTTTATTCGCCCTGGCTTTCAGCCAGGAACCTCTATCGGCACGTTAAAAGACATCACGGTCTTGCAACGCGGCATATCCGGCAAGGCCATGCGAATTTCCATCGCAGGCAGCCACGGCACCTGGACTTTATCCAAGGAGTTTGTCATCCGAAAAGTCTTGAAAAGTCACGGTCGATTTCTACCCAGCGCCAATGTCGTTTTTGATTTCCATCACTCCTCTATTGAGGCATTTGGTGGCGGCTTGGGGCATGGCGTCGGCATGAGCCAAATCGGTGCCAGCATGATGTCCAAACACGGCAGTCCGTTTGCTGACATCCTGAAACATTATTACAACGGCATTACCATTGGCTCTATCCCCCTCACAGCCACAGATACCATTGGCATGAAAACGACGTTCTACGCGGACAAACCCCATGCCACGCTTTTCGTGAAGGGCACCAGCCCCACAACTGTGCAGATCAATGACAAAACCGTTAAACTCACCCCCCAGAACCTGGCATTGTTGTCCATTGACGTAAAACCCGACAGTTTGAACAAACTGGAAGTAAAACCCCTGCAAGTCGCTGGCAACTCAACCGTTTGGGTGGAGCTCTATTAAAATTCCATAGACAACAGCCATCGGTTTGATTAAGCTGAAGCCATGCCGATCACAGATGACTCCAAGCAAAAATTAAGCCTTCGCCTAGTCAAGGCCATGGGCCACCTCAATGCGGTGCATCGGATGGTAGAAGAACAAAAATATTGCATTGATGTCCTGCACCAACTCAAGGCCGTCCAAGCTGCACTGGATAAAGTCGGCGAAGAAATCCTGAAGCAACATCTGGAAACCTGCGTGGTACAAGCCATTCGCAATCAGGATGAACGCCGCGTCATTGATGAGCTGGTCCAGGTTTTTCGAAAAGCCCCGGATTTAAATCTGACCGTGGATGAATTAAATACGATTTTCTACAAAGACAATTGCTGTAAATCCTAAGGAGAGTGCCATGTCGACATTATTAGAGGATACCGCTGTGCAAAGTAATGCTGTTCCCCATAATTTACTGGCCGGAAAAACCGGGATTATTTTGGGTGTTGCAAACAAATGGAGTATCGGTTGGGCGATTGCCCAATCCCTGTCCAATGCCGGAATGCGTCTGGCTTTTACCTATCAGGGAGAACGCTTAAAAGAAAACGTTGAAAAACTGACCGCGACATTAGAGGGCGATATCCCGCTTTATCCGTGTGATGTGACAGATGAAACCCAGGTAGACGATCTCTTTAAAAACCTGGCGGGTGATTTTGACGGCTTAGACTGCGTCATTCACAGCCTGGCGTTTGCCAAACGGGAAGAACTGGCCGGGGAATTTGTGAACACCTCCAAAGAGGGCTATCTTCTGGCCCAGGAAATCAGTGCTTATTCGCTGA
>Ga0206873_1228_pt1 | contig 15871 bp, 12 predicted proteins | sample Alteio_BWOrgCont_11_FD_152631 | JGI IMG/M metagenome (GOLD analysis project Ga0206873, IMG submission 152631) | Enriched cells from forest soil in Barre Woods Harvard Forest LTER site, Petersham, Massachusetts, United States -... | ecosystem: Environmental > Terrestrial > Soil > Temperate forest >...
TCGAGGCCCTCCTTGACGTGGCTCTTGATGATGAGGGCGCTCATGGAGGGGTTGACCTCCTCGTGCGGGTTGAAGCCATCGCGCTGGTTTTCGGTGAAGTACTCCGGTTTGACAATTTTTCCGATATCGTGATAAAGAGAGCAGGTGCGGCAGAGAAGGGCGTTGGCGCCGATCTCGGCGGCGGCGCGCTCGGCGAGGTTGGCGACCATCAGGCTGTGGTGGTAGCTGCCCGGGGCGACGACCTGGAGTTTGCGCAGGAGGGGGTGGTTGAAGTCGGTGAGCTCGAGCAGGGTGATGTCGGTGGTGATTTTAAAGAGATTTTCCAGCACGGGAAGCAGCCCGATGGCGACGACGGCGGTGAGGAGGCCGGTGAGGGCGGCGGCGATCATTTGCTGGCCGATGCCGTGGGAATCGCTCTGGGTGAGGAAGCCGAGGTACGCGGCGCAGACGGCGGCGGCGATGCCGCCGAGCAGGCCCGCACGCACGAGGCGGGCGCGCACGCGCACTTCGCGGCAGAAATGGATGGCGACGAGGGAGGCGAGGAAATTGACCAGGAAGACCTCGAGGGTGTCGCCGGTCATCATGGAGAATAGGATGCTGACAAGCAGGGCGGAGAGCACGGCGGGGGCGGCGCCAATCATCACGGCGACAATCAACGGCGCGAGCATGGTGGGAGCGACCCACGGGAGCACGGCCTGGAGGACGGGACGCTGCGCGAGCAGGCCGGTGGCGCCCAGGGTGAGCACGAGGCGCAGCAACGCCAGGTTGAGCAGGAGGAGCAGGGCGGCCAGCGCGTATAATTTGGGCGACTGGTCGAGCTGGCCGAGGCCGCTTTTGATGAAAATGACGGCGGCGGCGAGCAGCAGGGTCACAAACAAAAAGCGCTGGACGAGGCCATTGGCCCAACCGAGGCCGTTGAGGCCGCGGCTTTGCAGTTCGTGCTGGTAGGCGGTGAAGCCTTCGAGCTGGTCGCTGGTGACGGGCGAGCTGGGGTCGATCAGCACTTCGCCGGCCTGCACGCTGCGGATTTGCGGTTTCACCGCGCTGGCGGCGGCGAGCTTGGCGAGGCGCGTGCGGTCCGGATCGAAAGCGATGTTGGGCACGATGGCCTGCTTCAAAACACGGAAAACGGCGGCCTGGGCGGCGGGGTCCACGGTGAGCGGGGCGAGGTTGATGCGCAACTCGCGCAGGGCTTCCTCCTGGGAAAGAACGGGGGCGGTGGAAAGGCGGCCGGGCAGATCGAGGTCGAAGAGAACGCCCTTGGCCGGCAGGTCCTGGAAGCCCGGTTGATTCGGATCGTAAATGCCCTGGTTTAAAATGCCGTGCAGGGTCATCAACCCTTCGTCAAACGCCTGGGCGCGCTGGGCGGAGGTGGTGTTTTCCGTGAGGCTGACGACGTCGCGGGGATCGAGCAGGAGGCCCTGTTTCGCGCCGAGGTCGCTGGCGATTTTTTTCGCGCGCGGCCGTCTGCGCGTCCGAGGACAGGGCGGCCGAGGTGACATAGCCGTCCAAGGCCGTCTCCAACGCGGCCACTCCCTGGCGCAGGCGCTCTTCGCCGGACACGTCCTGGCGGAAGGAGGGACCGACCAGGTCGCTGGCGTTTTTTGCGCTCGCGGTCGGTTTGCAGGGTGCTGGTGTAGGTGAAGGAAACATCGGCGACCACGGGCACGCGGGCGCGGTCGTTGACGGCGAGGGGCCGCAAGGCGGGCGAAATGCCGACGAAACAGACGAGGGTGACCAGCCCGGACATGGACAGGAACAGCAAAACCGCGACGACCTGCCAGGCGTTGAACCAGCGGGTGGCAGGCGAAGGACCCTCGCCGCGCCGTCGCCGGCGCTGCTCTTCGGTCTGTTCCTTTTTGGACTTGGGCTTGGAGAACAAGGACATTGAAACTACCTGCCTCTTGTAGGATTTAGACACACTCCGGAGCCAACCGTTCAGTGGGTTGGCCGGGACTTTAATGTGAATAACCCCGCTACATTCTCAAAAAGAGGGCCGGGAGTCAATGGAGGAGTGGCCAACGGGCCTTCCATTTGTAAAAATATGGCACAAAACGTTGATAATAAGGCATAAGTGGTGAACACCAATCTTCAAAATAGCTTGTCAAAGTCATTATGCGTGCCGATCCAGAACCATTGGATGACTTCATCGTGACGGACGCCGACCACGCGATATTGCAGGCCAACGCGAACGGACCAGACATCCGGGTAACCTTTCAGCAATTTGAAGCGCAAGGATGGATGCCAAGGGTCTTGCAAAAATAGGGCAAAAGCGGCTCGGGCCTTCGTTTTTTTGTGGCAGGCGACAGCCGGTGGTAGCATTCCCAGAACTCCGGCCGTGACTCGGAAATCATAGGTCTTCCACGCGTAGGGCGGGGAAATGTTTGCCGGCCTTGAGGTCAGCCCGGATTTTCCCCACCATGGCGGCGAGTTTGGGCCGGGGGCGGGGGTCGGCGATAATGCGTTCCCAGGCTTCGTCGCCGTTTTCCTTGGGTGTGACAGTCTTTCTGGCCTTTCGCGCCCGCAAGCGGACGCCATAATTCAGCCACTGGCGGCGCTGGCTGGGCGAGAGCTGGCGGCTGATCTCGAACAACTGGGCCTCGGCCGATTTCATGGCAATAAGATTAGGGGCGGAAGCGAGGTGGGGGCAAGTTTGAAAGCGGTTACGGCTCACTGGTGGAGCGGAAGCTGCGGTTGGAGCTGGTGGACTCGGCGTGGAAGGCTTCGTAGGCTTGGATGATGGCGCTGACGAGGGGGTGGCGGACGACGTCGGCGTACTCGAAATAGAAGAATTTGATGCCCGAGACGCGTTGGAGTACTTGGATGGCCTGCTTGAGCCCGGAGGTTTTGGCGCGGGGCAGGTCCACCTGAGTGATGTCGCCGGTGACGATCATGCGGGAGCGTTCGCCGAGACGGGTGAGGAACATCATCATCTGCTCGGGAGTGGTGTTCTGGGCTTCGTCGAGGAGGATGCAGGCGTTGGAAAGGGTGCGTCCGCGCATGTAGGCGAGGGGGGCGATCTCGATGACGCCTTTTTCAATGAGGCGGGCGCTGTCCTCCTTGCCGACCATGTCGTACATGGCGTCGTAGAGCGGGCGGAGGTAGGGGAGGATTTTCTCGTTGAGATCGCCGGGGAGAAAGCCGAGGGCTTCGCCGGCCTCGACGGCTGGGCGGGTGAGGATGATTTTCTCGAACTGGCCCTCGAGGAGGCCGGAGAGCGCGGCGGCCATGGCCAGGTAGGTCTTGCCGGTGCCGGCGGGGCCGACGCCAAAGACGATGTCGTGCTTGCGGATGAACTGGAGGTAGCGCTTTTGGTTGATGGTCTTCGGGACGATGGTGCAGCGCTTCAGGCGGAGCACGAGGGGGTTGCCAAAGAGTTCGCGCAACTGCTCGGCCTCGCCGCGGACGATGGCGGCGAGCATGTTGTCGAAATCGACCTGCGAGATGTTAAGACCCTGGCCGCGGCCGGCGTTGAGGACTTCAAATAGCTGGGCGGTGCGCTCGACATCGGCCTCGGCGCCCTCGATGGAAAGCCAGTCTTCGCGGCTGACGAGTTTGACGTGGAGGGCTTGTTCGACCTTGGCGAGGTTGGCGTCGCGTCCGCAGTAAAGCTGGCTGAGCACGCGGGGGTTGGGGAATTTCAGGATGCGGGGTTCCATGTAGGGTAAAATTCGAAATTTAAATTTTAAAAAATGAAAGGTGGGTTAGGTGGCGAATGGGCGCAGGCGTTCCCAGAGGGTGTCGAGGGCGAGGGGGAGGACCTTGGTGTCGGCGATGACGGGCATGAAATTATTGTCGCCGTTCCACCGGGGAACAATGTGGGCGTGGAGATGGCGGGGCAGACCGGCGCCCGCCACGCGGCCGAGGTTGAAGCCGACGTTGAAGCCGTCGGGCTGGAGGGCGCGGGTGAGAATGTCCTGGGCCTTGATGATGGCGTCCAACAGGTCGGCGCGCTCGGGGGCGGTTAGCTCGGCGAGTTGGGCGACTTCACGGTAAGGGGCGGCGAGGAGGTGGCCGGCGTTGTAGGGGAATTTATTGAGGACGAGGTAGGAGGTGGGGCCGCGCCAGATGATGAGGGCGGCGCGGTCGTCGCCAAGGGCCGGGAGGCGTGCAAAAAGGTTATCCCCGCCCGATTCGGGCTTGGGTTGCTGGATGTATGGCATCCGCCAATAGGCGTGTAAATATTCGGTGCCCACAAGTGGCCGCAGAGGTAAGCCGGGCGGATACTACGCGAGCGCGAAAGCGGTTGGGAAGGAAATTCAGAAGCAACCCGGATGAATCGGCCACGGCGGGCAGGCCGGGCGGGATTTAAGGCATATGACGGTTGGGAAAAAGTTGTGAAAATCGCCGGTGCAGGAATAGGCGCACGCGGCGGGGGCTCCTATGCACAATCAAGCGAGGCGGCGTGATTCGCCCTGTTGGCGAAGGACCCAGCCCGCGCAACCACCCCTAAGAGGCATACGCATCATGTTTACCCAACGATGGCACGCGATTCTACGCAACGCTTTGACGGCTGGCCTGCTGGCTGGCTTGGCTGGAGTGAGTGAAGTTCAGGCGCAGGGCACTCCGCCGGTGGCGGTCAGTTATCCCTACGGGACGCGGCCCCAGAACGCCCGCGCGACGGACGCGACCGCCGCCTACCAGGATTGGTACACGCAGGAAATCACCAGCAATGGCGCGCTGGGGTACCGGCGGGTGCTGTGGGACGACGGCACGAGCACCGTGTCCGAGGGCATCGGCTACGGGATGCTGCTGGCGGCGGAGAACAACGACCCGGCGCTGTTCAACGACCTGTGGGGTTATTACAACCAGTTTCTCGATTCCAATGGGCTGATGAATTGGCAGATCAACGGCCAGGCCCAGGTGGTGGGGCAGAATGCGGCCACGGATGCGGACGAGGACGTGGCCTATTCGCTTTTGCTGGCGGACCAGCGCTGGGGTTCCGCGGGGAAGATCAACTACCTCGCGGCGGCAAAGGTGCAGATCGCGCGGATTCGCGCGACGATGGTGGAGAGCGGCACGTTTGTGCTGAAGCCGGGTGATGTGTGGGGCGGCTCGGACATCACCGATCCGTCGTATTTTGCGCCGGCGTATTACCGGGCTTTCACGGAGGTCACGGGTGACTCTTCCTGGCTGCAAGTGGTGGACAAGTGCTACGCCATTCTCGAGGCCAATGCGAATGCGCAGACGGGTTTGGTTTCCGACTGGTGCGACGGCGAGGGCAACCCGAACAGCCGGGGCGTGAACTACTCGTACGACGCCTGCCGCACGCCGTGGCGCATCGCGATGGATTATTTGTTCTATGGCGAGCCGCGCGCGCTGGCCTTTTGCCAGAAACTCAGTACCTGGGCGGCGACGCAGGGAGCGAACGGGCTGTACTCCGGTTACACGCAGGCGGGTTCGCCCATCGTGAACTACCTCGACAGCGCCTTCGCCGGGCCGTTTGCGTGCGGAGCCTCCGCGGGTGGATCGAGCGCGTTCAACAACGCGATGTATATCCGGCACGAGCAGATTGCGCCGACGAATTACTACAACCGCAGCCTCAAGGCGATGACCATGGCGCTGCTGAACGGATTCGTGCCGGAGATCAATGTGGGGAATGAGTCCGCGCCCACGCCCACGCCAACGCCTACTCCGACTCCCCCCCCGACGCCGACTCCTACGCCCACGCCTACTCCGACGCCGACCACCGGCCCGGCGGTGCTGACGGTGCAGAATGACTGGGGCGCGGGCTTCACCGGCGAGATCACGCTGACGAACACGACAGCCTCGGCCTGGAATGGCTGGACGGTTCAATTTGATCTTCCCTACCATCCGACGCAGGTGTGGAACGGGGTGTTGGTCGGCACGAAAGGGAACACGACGACGATCAGCAATGCCTCGTGGAATGGTTTTGTGCCGAGTGGGGGCACGGTGACATTCGGTTTCAACGCCGCGCCGGGGAATGTGCAAGTGCAGCCGACGAATGTGTACGTGAACGGTGTGCTGCTCTCGACCGGAAACAGCGGCAATACGACGCCAACCCCGACCCCGACGCCAACCCCGACCCCGACGCCAGCTCCGACTCCGACGCCTACTCCCACACCCACGCCCACCCCGACTCCAACTCCGACACCTACACCAACCCCCACGCCGACTCCGCCACCTCCGCCAGCCACGGGCGCGGTGACGGTGAGCTACCAGGACGTGAATGACTGGGGCGCGGGGTTTGTGGCGCAGATGGTCATCACCAACAACACGAGCAAGATCATCACGAACTGGACGCTGCAGTTCAGCTTCGCGCCGAACATCACGAACATCTGGAGCGCGCAGATCGCCGCGCACAGCGGCGCGGTTTACACGATCAAGAACCTGTCGTACAACGCGGTGCTGAACCCGGGCGACGTGGTGACGCTGGGCTTCCAAGGGACTTCGAGCGGGGTGGTGGCGCCCACGAACGCGAGCTTCAACGGCACGAGTGTGACGGTGAAGAAGCTGTGAGGCCGCCTGGCCTTGAGCGGTTAGGCTCAACCGCTTGTGGCAAGCCGCCTACAATAACACCAGCGAGTCGCGGTGGACGAGTTCGAGGCGTTTGCGGCCGGGGAATTGGGCGGCGATTTCGCGGCTGTCGCGTCCGGCGATGGCGGCGGCTTCCAACGAACTAAATTGCGCGACGCCGCGGGCGATGGCGCGGCCGGCTGGGCCGTGAATCGCGAGGAGGTCGCCCAAGGCGAAATCGCCCTCGACCGCGGTCACGCCTTTGGCAAGGAGGCTGCGGCCCTGTTCTCGCAAAGCGCGTTCGGCGCCGGCATCCACGCGCACAATCCCGGCGGGATGCTGGAACCAGGCGAGCCAGCGCTTGCGGGAATCGAGCGGGATTTTCTCGGGAACGAAAAAGGTGCAGACGGCCTCGCCCCGCGAGGAGCTTGGGGAGGATGGCGGGGTCGTCGCCGCTGGCGATGATGACGCCGCAGCCGGAGCGGGCGGCGATTTTCGCGGCGGTGAGCTTGCTGATCATGCCGCCGACCGCGGTGGCGCTTTCGGTGCCGCCGGCCATGGCCTCGATGTCCGCGGTGATGCGCTCGACGACGGGGACGACCTTGCCGGTGCCTTTGCGGTCCACTAAACCAGGCGTGGTTGACAAGAGAATGAGAAGCTCCGCATCAACGAGGCTGGCGACGAGGGCGGAGAGCATGTCGTTGTCGCCAAACTTCAATTCCTCGACGCTGACGGAGTCGTTTTCATTGATGATGGGGATGAGGCCGTCGGCGAGGATTTCCTCGATGAGGTCCTTGACCGCGAGGTGGCGCGAGCGCGAGGCAACGTTGTCGCGGGTGAGGAGGAGCTGGGCGACGGTCAGCTTGAAGGGGTTGAAGGCGCGCTGCCAGGTTTCGATGAGGATGCTCTGGCCGACGGCCGCGCATTTCTGGAGGGAGCTGACCTTGGTGGGGCGCTTGGCGAGACCGAGGCGGCCCATGCCGAGGCCGACCGCGCCGGAGCTGACGATGACGACTTCGATGCCGGCCTGGCGCCACGCGGCGGCTTCGCGGCCAAGGGCGGCGATTTTGGCGACATCCAACTGGCCGACGCCGGAGGTGAGGGTGCCGGTGCCGAGCTTGAGGACGATGCGGCGGACGCGGGCGGGAAGAGAGGGCATGGAAGGGAACCGCGGATTACGCAGATTAACGCAGATTTTTTAGGATTTTGATTCCTGAAAATCTGTGGAGCCCTTGGATAAAAAACATGGGAAAAAACCGCAGATTACGCAGAAGCAGAAAAAGATTTATCTGCGCTAATCGGTGAAATCTGCGGTTAGAAAAAAGATGGTCTTCAGACCTTCAGCAGCTCGGCTTCCTTGGCGGCGAGGTGCTTGTTGATGTCGGCGATCTGCTTGTCGTGCTCGGTCTGGATGTCCTTTTCGGAACGCTTGAGGTCGTCCTCCGAAATGGCGCCGGCGGTCTTGGCCTTTTTGAGGATTTCGTTCGCGTCGCGGCGGGCGGTGCGGACGCGGATGCGGCCCTCCTCGGCGTGGGTGTGGGCGACCTTGACCAGGTCCTGGCGGCGTTCGCGGGAAAGTTCCGGCACAGGGCAGCGGATGGAGTCGCCCATGATCTGGGGGTTGAGGCCGAGCTTGGCGGTCTGAATGGCTTTTTCGATTTCCTTGAGGAGGCCCTTGTCCCAGGGCTGGATGGCGATGGTGCGGGCGTCGGGCGTGGTGATGGCGGCGACTTCCTTGAGGCGCATGGAGCTGCCATAGGCCTCGACGTGGAGGCTCTCGACCATGAGGGGAGAGGCCTTGCCGGTGTGGAGCGCGGCGAATTCGTGCAGGGTGAACTCGACCGCCTTGGTCATGGCGGAGCGGGAGTCAGCGAGGATTTTTTTGGGGTCCATAAGTGAGGGAATGCAGAATGAAGAAGGAAGAAGGCAGAATTAGGAAGTCAAAATTAGGAATGGAAGATGGAAAAAGCGAAATGGAACATGGAAAATGGAAGATGGAAAAGAGACGGCCACGCGGCGGTGGGGCGAACGTTACTTGACGATGGTGCCGGTGCTTTGGCCGAGGACGGCTTTGAGGATGCTGTCCGGGGCGTCGAGGTCGAACACGAGGATGGGGATGTTGTTGTCGAGGCAGAGGGAGAAGGCGGTGGAATCCATGATGTTGAGCCGCTGGCGCAGGGCGTCGAGGAAGGAGAGGGTCTGGTATTTTTTGGCGCCGGTGTATTTGTGGGGATCCTTGTCGTACACGCCATCGACCTTGGTGGCCTTCATGAGGATTTGGGCGCCGAGCTCGGAGGCGCGCAGCGCAGCGGTGGTGTCGGTGGAGAAATAGGGGTTGCCGGTGCCGGCGACGAAGATGACGACGAGGCCCTTCTCCAGATGGCGCAGGGCGCGGCGCAGGATGTAGGGCTCGGCGATCTTGTCCATCGGGATGGCGGTCATGACGCGGACCTGGACGCCCATTTTCTCGAGGCCGTCCATGAGGGCGAGGCCGTTGATGACGGTGGCGAGCATGCCCATGTAATCGCCGGTGGCGCGGTCGGTGCCGCCCTCCTGGAGGCCGGAGAGGCCGCGGAAGATGTTGCCGCCGCCGACGACGACGCCGACCTGGGTGCCGAGCTCGTGGACTTCCTTGATCTGGCGGCACACGCGGGTGAGGATGCCGGGGTCGATCGGCTCGCCATTGGTCGAGTTCTTCAGGGCTTCGCCGCTGAGCTTCAGGACGATGCGCTGGTACTTGGGTTTGGGGCGGGAGCCGGCACGCTTGGACTTCATACGCGAAGCGTTTTGCCTGTTTGTAGGACGCGCGTCAATGCTGGGGTGAGAAGTGGGAGGGTTGATGGGTGTTAGTTGCTCAAGCTCGCCCTCCATGACTAACGAACTTCCCACCTCCGCCCCCGCTGCCGAACCGGCGCCGCCCAGCTTCCTGCGCTCGCTGCGCAACGCTTTCATCACCGGGCTCTTCCTCCTCGCGCCCCTGGGCGTCTCCGTCTTCGTCGTCAATTTCCTGATCACCTCGATCGGCGATCCCTCGAGCAAAGTCTTCTTCGGCTGGCTGATCGGCCCCGAGCTCGGCGCGATGGCGAGTTTTGTCATCAGCGTGCTCTCCATGCTCATCGTGGTCGCGCTTATCACCCTGCTCGGCTACGCCTCCCACTACCTGCTCGGCAACTGGTTCATGCGCATAGCCGAAAACATCGTGCTGCGCGTTCCCTTTGTCGGTCTCGTGTACCGCACCACGAAGCAGATCGTGGACACCTTTCGCAGCCAGCAGAAGGCCGTCTTTCAAAAGGTCGTGCTCGTCGAGTTCCCCCACCGCGGCACCTACGCGGTCGGCTTCATCACCAGCACCTCCAAGGGCGAAGTCCAGTCGCGCACCCTCAAAAACGTCATCAACGTCTTCGTGCCCACCACGCCCAACCCCACCAGCGGCTTCCTCCTCATGTGCCCCGCCGAGGAAATCATCGAGCTGGAAATGTCCGTCGGCGACGGCATGAAACTCATCATCTCCGGCGGCGCCGTCGTCCCGCCCTACACACCACACACCCTGGAAAAATCCGCTCCCGCCGCTCCGTCCTAAAATCGCCCTGTTTTATTTTCCACTTTTCACCTTTCGCCTTTTTCCATTTTCCATCTTTAATTTTCCATTTTGTCCCCGTCATGCCCCGCTTGCTTGAGGCCGAGGGTCTCGTCCTTAACCGCACGCCCGCCGGTGAACATCACCTGCGCCTGAAGCTCCTCACTCCCGCCCACGGACTGCTCACCGCCCTGTTGCGCGAATCCCGCGCCAAGCGCACCGGCCGCCGGAGCAAAACCACCGCCCCGGCCACCCAGCCCGACGTCTTCGACCACGCCGCCGTGATGCTCGAGCCGCCCGCGCCCGGCGCCGCCCACGGCTCGGTTTACTTCGTGCGCGAATACAAAGTCGTGCGCCGCCACGCCGGCCTCGGACTTCGCTACCCGGCTCTCACTGCCGCCTCCGCTTTGGCCAATCTCGTGGGCCGCCATGCCGCCCATTTCGAGACCTGCGCCCCCGTCTTCGCGCTCTGCCTTCAGGCCTTTGCCGCGCTGGACGAGGGCGCGCCGCCCGACGCCGTCCACCTCAAAGCCCTCTTCCTGCTCGCCCGTGCCGAAGGCTACCCCGCGCGCGAGCAATGGCTGCCCATGCTCTCCGATGAAGACCGCGCCGTGGCCCTCGCCGTGCTCAACCACCCCGCCGCCGCAGCCACCCTCCTGCCCGCTGCCGACCTCGCCCGCCTGCCCCACCTTCTCCGCGCCTGCGAACACTGGCTCGCTGAACACACCGACCTCGATCCCGCTGAAATCCGTCGAAAAAGCCGCCAGCCTTCCTGACTCAGACGCCCGAGCAGGGTGTGATCAAACAAACCCTTTAATCCCCGCGCATAATCTTGGTGTAATCTTCCGCCTGCTACATTAACCTCTCCCTTTGACCCCATGACCTCCCTCGCCCGCACTTTCTGTCTGCTCCTCACCGGCGCCGGCCTGCTCTTCGCGGCCAGCGCTTCCGCGCAAAACACCACCGCCACTCCCACGCCTGCGGCCACCGCCACGGGACCCTACAAAGTCATCAACTCCGACAAAGTCGGCGGCGCGGGCAATTGGGATTATATTTATGCGGACTCCGCTGGCCGCCGCCTCTACATCCCCCGCGGCGACCGCGTTGATGTTTACGACCTCGATGCTGACCTGAAACCGCTCGGCACCATCTCCAACACCACCGGCGTCCATGGCGCTGCGGTGGACCCCGCGTCCGGCCACGGCTTTTGCAGCAGCAATCCCGTCGTGATGTGGGACACCAAGACCCTCGCCACCATCAAAACCATTCCCGTCCAAGGCGGCCCTGATGGCATCTTTTTCGAGCCCGCCACCGAGTGCGTTTACATCCTCAGTCACCGCGCCCCCAACGTCATTGTCCTCGACGCGAAAGACGGCTCCATCGTCGGCACCATCGACCTCGGCGGCTCACCCGAGCAAGGCGCCAGCGACGGCCAGGGCCATGCGTACATTGACCTGGAGGACAAGGACGCCGTCGCCGTCGTCGACACCAAGACCCTCAAGCTGACCGGCACCTACGATATCAGCAGCAAAGGCGGGGGCCCCGGCGGCCTCGCGCTGGATGCCAAGAACCGCGTCATCTTTTCCTTCTGCCACGACCCGCAAACTGTAGTCATCCTCAATGCCGACACCGGCAACATCATCACCGCCCTCCCCATCGGCAACGGCGTCGATGCCGCCGAATTCAATCCCAACACCCTTGAGGCCTTCAGTTCGCAGGGCGACGCCACGCTCACCGTCATCAAGGAAAGCAGCCCAACCTCGTTCGCCGTCGAGCAAACCGTGACCACCAAGTCGGGAGCCCGCACCTCGACGATCGACACCAAGTCCGGCCAGGTCTATCTCGTCACCGCTGACCGCGCCCCCGCCACGCCTCCGCCCGCGCCAGCGGTCGCACCGGCCACTGCGGCGGCTCCGACTGCCACTCCTGCCTCAAACTCGACCGCCACCGCCGCGGTCCCTGCGGCAAACACCACAGCTTCCGCCACGCCCGCCTCGAACACGACCGCCGCCGCCGCTGCTCCCGCTACTACCGCTCCGGCTGCCCCCGGCAATCGCGGTGGCCGCCGCGGTGGCCGCAACCAAATGGTGCCCAATTCCTTCACGATCATCGTCGTCGGAAAGTAGTCACGGATTCGCCGAGCAGTCTTTGCCGCCCAAACTGCCCAACGAAAAATCGTTGGCTTGATTAGTTGCGGTCTTTGGCAACATCCTGACGGATCAGCTCGCCCTTGGTCGTTCAAGGCCCAATCTTGAACGTCCCCACCCCTGGGACTGTCTTACGCCTGTACCCCATGAATCTCCCCATCTCCGCCCGTTCGCAGAAATTCCTCTGCCTCGCCGTTGTCTCCTGCGGCCTGGCTTTCACCGCCGTGGCCCAAAACGCCACGCCCACGACCCCCGCCGCGCCGCCTGCCGCCACGCCGCCCGCCACAGCCGCCACTCCCGCTGCGCCCATCCCGCTCACCACCATCGTCCCCGACGGCAAGCCCCACAAGTTTGAGGCCCGCGACCATCAATTCTTCATCGACGGCCAGCCCACCCTGCTCATCTCCGGCGAAATGCATTTCGGCCGCGTGCAGCCGGAGGACTGGGAAACCCGCATCAAGCAGGCCAAAGCCATGGGCCTGAACACCATCAGTTGTTACCTCTTTTGGAACCAGGTCGAACCCCAGCAGGGCGAGTTCAATTTCACCGGCATGAACGACGTCCGCCACGTCCTCAAGCTCTGCCAGGACAACGGCATGTGGGTCATCCTGCGACCCGGCCCCTATTGCTGCGCTGAAGTCGAGTACGGCGGCATCCCCTACTGGACCCTTAAGTACCCCAATGTGAAAATCCGGGCCAACGACCCCAAGTTCCTCGATTGGTGCCAGAAGTACATCGCGCAGGTTTACCAGCAGGTCGCGGACTTCCAGGTCACCAAGGGCGGCCCGCTGCTGATGGTGCAAATTGACAACGAGTACGGCATCACCGCCCCGGCCAACAACGACTACATGAACGCCCTGCACAAAATTTTCCTCGATGCGGGCTTCAACGTCCCCCTCTTCACCTGCGATCCGGGTGGCACGTCCGAATGGCGCAACCCCGCCTTCCGCATGCCCGGCGTGATGATCTGCCGCAACGGCCTGCGCTCCGACCGCGATTACCAGTCCAGCGCCGCCGCCATCGGTGACTATCCCGTCTTCGTCCCCGAGGTTTACACCGCCTGGTTTAGCGGCTGGGGCGAACCCATCGCCACGCGCCACAGCACGCTCTCCGAAATCACCGGCCTCACCAACTACTTCCTCGATCACCACTACTCCTACAACTACTACCTCTTCTTCGGCGGCACCAATTACGGCTTTTTCAACGGCTGCAACTACTTCCTCCCCGTGCAGACCAGCTACGATTACAGCGCCCCCATCGACGAAGCCGGCCGCATCACCCCGAAGTACACCGCCCTGCGCAACATCCTCGCCCAGCGCCTCAACCTCAAGCTCCCAGACCCGCCCGCCGACCCCGCCGTCATCGAAATCCCCACCATCAAGTTCACCGACCGCGAACCTCTCCTCGCCACGCTGCCCGCCGAACCCACCCTCGTCGCCGACCAGCCCGTTTCCATGGAAAACCTCGGCCAGAATTACGGCTTCGTCCTCTACCGCAAACAATTCCCCGACGGCATCAACGGCACCCTCGTGCTGAATGACGCCATGGACTACACCTTCGTCATGGTGAACGGCAAAACCGTCGCCACGGCCTTCCGCGGCTACCCCGACAGCAACAAAATCAACATTAACGAAACCGGCAACGTCACGCTCGACCTCCTCGTATACAACCTGGGCCGCATCAGCGTCATCACCAGCGAAAACACCCAGGACCTCGCGCGCAAGGGCCTCGTCGGCGGCGCCTCGCTCTATGGCCATCCCCTCACCGGCTGGACGATGTATTCCCTCCCTTACACCTACGGCGTGGACAAATTCTCGCCCTCCGCCGACCCGCAGACCGGCCCCGCGTTCTACCACGCCACCTTCACCCTCGACCAACTCGGCGGCACCTTCCTCGACATGAGCAACTGGGGCTTCGGCGCAGTCTGGGTCAATGGCCACAACCTCGGCCGCTTCTGGGATCGCGGCGGCCTGCACTCGCTTTTCGTTCCTCGCGAATGGCTCAAGCAGGGCTCGAACGACATCCTCGTGCTCGAACTCCAGAACGCCCCCAAGACGCCCGAAATCACCGGCGTCAAAAATATCGTCTCCGGCCCCAACACGCCGTTCTCCGTCCGCCTTGATCTGCCGCCGACCTCCTAATCCGCCGTTTTTTGCGGTTTGATGTTTTTTTCGCGGGCCTCCGCCGATACGCTGGGGCCATGACGCCTTCGTTTACGCCGGCCTTCCTCCGTGCGGCGGTTTCGGCCTGACCGGCCCCGCCCATGCGCTTCGTGCCCGGCCAACGCACCGTCGCGATGAGCGTCGGCGAATTCTCCACCTTCCGCCCCGGCCCGGCCGGAACCGGCGGCGGTCGCTCCGGCGCGTGGCGCGCGGCCGTCGGCTCGGCCTGGCACCAAACGCTGCGTGAACGCGAAAGCGTGACCACACCCGACGCGCGCTTTGAAGTCCCCCTCCAAGGCCGCCTCTGGTGCCGCGGCTGGACCATCGAATTGCAGGGCCGCCTCGATCAGGTCGTCCCCGCCGACGGACTCCTCTGCCTGCGCGAAATAAAAACCCTCTCCGGTCCCTTGCCGCGCTCCATGGACGACCTGGCCCGCGCCTATCCCGAATATTATTGCCAGCTGGCCGCCTACCTGCGCCTCGCCCAACTCGATCCTTCCTTCGCCGCCGCCGCGTCGGGTCAGGTTTTCACCGCCGAATTACTGCTCGTCGATTTCGCCGCCGGCATTACGCAAACGGTTCCGCTCCCAACCGTCGAGGCCGACCGCTGGCTCGAGCACCAGCTCGATATTTTGTATCCGTATCTTGAATACCGCTGGAACTCCTGGCAGCGGCTGGCCGCGCTCCCGACACGCCCCGCTTTTGTCGAAGCCCGCCCCGGCCAGCCCGAGGCCCGCGCGGCACTCGCCGCCGCGCGCGGCCATGCCGGGGTCATCGTCTTCGAGGCCCCCACCGGCTTCGGCAAAACCGGCCTGCTCCTCGAATACGCTCTCGCCCGCCTGCGCGACGGCCATTGCCAGCGCCTCCTCTACCTCACCGGCAAAGGGACAGGCCAGGCGCCTGTCATTGCGCAGTTGCGCTCCCTCTTGGACGACGAACCCGGCCTGCACTACCTCCAGTTGCGCAGCCGCCGCGAGCACGCCATCGTCACCCCCGCTCACGCCTGCGACGATCGCGGCAACTGCCGCGCCGACCTCGAAGCCCGCTGGCATGCCGCCGCGCTCGACCCCGCCGCGCTCTTTGAGGACGGCACGCTTACGCTGGAAAAATCCCGCCGTCTCGGCGAGGAAACCGGCGTGTGCCCCTACGAAATCACCCGCGCCACGCTCCCCTACGCCGAGGCCTGGATCTGCGATTACAATTACGTCTTTTCTCCCGCGCATCGCGGCGTGCTTTTCAACCAGCCGGGCTTCGACCCCGCCTTAACCTTGCTCGTGCTCGACGAGGCCCACAATCTTCCCGCCCGCGCCGCCGAAGCCCGCTCCCATGCCTTTTCCGCGCACGATGCCGCCGCCGCGCTCGACGCCTTGCGCGAAAGCTCCGCTCGCCCCGCGCTGATTCAAGCCGCCGATCAGCTTGTCGATTTCCTCTCGCCTTTGCGTCCCGCCGACCGCCTCGACCTCACCACCACTTATTCGCTCGCCGACCATCTGGAAACTCTCGTCGCC
>Ga0206873_1199_pt2 | contig 15680 bp, 18 predicted proteins | sample Alteio_BWOrgCont_11_FD_152631 | JGI IMG/M metagenome (GOLD analysis project Ga0206873, IMG submission 152631) | Enriched cells from forest soil in Barre Woods Harvard Forest LTER site, Petersham, Massachusetts, United States -... | ecosystem: Environmental > Terrestrial > Soil > Temperate forest >...
GTCCGACATGTTGACGACCAGGCCGCGAGCGGTGTCTCGCGTCTCCAGGATGGCGTTGAATTGCACCAGCAGGCGTGCGCGAAGTTCTTCACGTTCACGCACGGCTTGCTGAAGCTGTTGATCCGAGTTCGCAGCGGCGAGGCGGCTATTTGCCGATTCCGTCTCTGCATCTTTTTGATGTTGTTTGGCGTCTGCGGTGGCCAGATTGGCGTCCGCGGTGGCCGCGCGATTCCGGTCGGAATCCGCCTGGGCATCCATTTTCTGCTGCTGCGCCATGGCGTTGTCCCGCTCGGCTTGCGCCTGTCCGGCAGCGGAGTTTCGAGCTGCGTTCTGGGCATCGGCGGCCAGGGCCTCGGCGCTGCGTGTTTCCGCGTTCGCTGAAGCTACGCGGTTTGCATCCGCGGTGCGGCCTGCTTCTGCCCGCTCCTCGTCAATGCGCTTTACGGAAATCTCGCGGGCGTCTTCTGCCGTTTGCACGACCAGGCGCGAAGTGGAACTAAGCCGATTCTTGTCGACGCCATGGCGACTAGCCATGTCATCCGCCTGCTTCATCTGAGCAGCTGCATTGCTATAACTCGATGCCGCATAGTTCTCGGCTCCCGCGGACTGAGCGATGCGCAGGGCATTGCGCGCCTCGAAAAACTCGAGCGGCAGCCTGGCGGTCAAAAGGACAGGATCAAATTTGTAGCCTGTGGGGATATAGCCGCCGCGATCGATCAGTTCATATTTAGCATCCACCACTTCGGTGGTGCCGACGGTATCCGGTCGAATTTCATTTTCCATTACGACCACGTTGCTGGGGCGCCGCACTGCATAATAAGGTTCTGCGGTCACGACCATGGCGAACGCTTGAAGGTCCGTCGTAACGTCCAGCTTGCTTCGATGGTTGCCGCCGATCAGAACTTCACCCAGGTTTACCGGGCGGCCTTCGGGCGAAATCGCCCACAGGACGTAGGTCAGATACTCCGGGCCAAATGCCGTGGGTTTCTGCATATTCCAAAACTCTACTTTGACTTCCATGGCCCCGCGATGGCTATCTACTCTGGCCTCGCCCTTGGCGCTGGACATCAAATCGGTTCCCGCGAAATCGATCTTGGATGAGCCGCTTCGGTGCGCATATTTCACGGCCTTCACGGTTCGGTCCACTAGAATCATCTGATACATGGACTTTTGATCCGCTCGGATCGCCGCGGCGGAGGCTTGCGGACCTTTTCCCGAATGCGCGGGCGGAGCCAAAATAGCGATGGAAGCTATCAACGCTCCCCAAACGATACTTCGATTTCGTAAATTCGTGCTCATAGGAGACCTCCTGTAACGAAAAGCCGTGCTGTGTGCGCTGAAGAGTGATTTCAGACTTTCTTCCGCTCTTCATTTCGCAACGTATTTCCTAAGTGGAATTTCTTTATTCTTTCTGGGGGAGATGCATCGGACCCTCAGTAATAGTTTCGGCCGTCCAAGATCTTGGTATCGGTAGGTACTAGGATGGGACCAACAATGGCGGGTGTCTGTGCACTATTGCACGTATTCGCATTATTACGGTTTCCTGCATCCTACGGAGTTAAATGAAGCAGTGATGCCAGACGCGTGGGTTAAGTACCGCTTGTAGAGAACTATGCCAAACGGGGGCTCTCAGAGTGAAACAAGATGATGGCGATCAGGCTTGGCGTGCGCTTCGGGGCAATTTGCTTTGGCCGTTGGGACGAGTTCCGTTCGACGGCTCAGGCCTCGCTACGTTCCAAACGTATAGGAAATTTTCGTCCGTGGCCGTGGCTACATCGCGGCTGGATTTTCGCGTAGCGCGGTTTAACGCGGAGCGCACGTTCTCCTTGGTATCGCCGAGATCGGCCAAGGGCACCTTGAAGGCTGCGCCTTCTCCAAGGTCGTCGAGGTCGCGCAGAATTGCGGTTACGATCTTCTTGTGCTTTCCGTTTCGCGATCGCGGGACGTCCACCATGGCCATAGTCTTGAAATGAGGTATCGCGGGGTTGGTTTTCATAGAAGCCTCGTACGCCAAACGTAGAACTATCCTCACGTAATCATACGCATTCCGAGCGTAGGGTACAACACAATTCGAAACGCTAAGCCAGCCCTGTGCACTCCGATCCGATAACGGTGTCCGCGCATTGGTCACGCCGCGTGCCACCGAAATGCCGCTGAATGTCCCGGTTTCGACATCCACAGATTCCCAAAAGATTTTCCCCGTATCGCTTGGAGGTTGCTACGGTGTGTCGAGGGAGAACGATCGATGCGAAAAACATACATTCATTTCGAACAAGTTCCCGTCGAAGTGGCTGAGAAGATTCTCGGGCAGGAGAGCTCTCCGGCCAAACGCGGCAGCAATCCCAAGCTGGTCGTCAAGAAATCAAGAAGAACTGCAAAAGGGTTACACGCAGTGCCGAAGAAAGTAGAGGTCTTAGTACCATGAGCGCAACAAAAAAAACGAAGAGCGCCACGAACGGCAGCTTCAATGTGCAAGCCTTTCTCGATTCCGCGGGCGTAGCCAGGAACATCGTGGAATTTCAGTCCAAGGACACCATATTTTCCCAGGGGGATGCCGGCAAGGATGTCATGTACATCCAAAAAGGAACGGTAAAACTCTCGGTCGTCTCAAAGACCGGCAAGGAGGCCGTCGTAGCCATGCTGAAACCCGGCGGCTTCATCGGCGAGGGCGCCTTGGCCGGGCAGCCGTTGCGCATCGCGACTGCCACGGCGGCCACAAACGTTACATTGCTCGTGATCGGCTTGAGTGAAATGATCCGTGTGCTGCATGCGGAGCACGCGTTTTCGGATCGCTTCATCGCCTATATGGTGGAGCGCAACATCCGGATTGAAGAGGATTTGATCGATCAACTTTTCAATTCCAGCGAGAAGCGCCTGGCGCGAACTCTCCTATTGCTGGCCCGCTACGGCAATCACGAAAAACCCCAGTTCGTGCTTCCCAAAGTATCTCAAGAGACCCTGGCGGAAATGATCGGCACCACGCGGTCACGCGTGAATTTTTTCATGAACAAATTCAAGAGGCTGGGATTCATCAATTACGATGGCGGGCTTCACGTAAACGACTCCCTGCTGAGCGTTGTCCTGCACGACTGAGGGATCAGACCCTTCAGAAGAAACGCGCGCCGATGGTCCAGGTGCGTTTTTTATTCCTGCCGGCTTGCCAAAAGTAGAAAACCAATGTGCCGGCGGTAATCAGCGCCAAGATGACCGCCACCGCGACCGGGTGTCCGTGTTCCGCGATGAACGCAATGATTTCCCGCCCGTAACGCGCGGCCAAATAAGCCAGGAGCATGTATCTGGAGATTCGTCCGAGCGTAAGCGCAACCAGGAATTTTCTTGTCGGATATTGCATGGCGCCAGCCGCAAGTAGAAACGGCACCATGGGCACAGGCGGCGGGAGCAAAGCGGGGATGGCAATCGCGGCGAATCCCCATCGCCCGAAGATTTCACAAACTTTGTTCACTTTTCTGCGCGAAAACCTGCGGTCCAGCGCTTCTTTCCCGCCTTTGCGAGCCAGCCGATAGGTGAGAAAGCCGCCGGCCACCGAACCTGCCGCCGCCATCAAACCGTAATAAAGCCACAGCTGTTCCTGGCGCGAGGACAGCACAATCGCAGCCACGTCAAGGATTCCGGGGACTGGAATGAGTGAGCTGTCCAGAAGGCCGAGGGGAATCAGACCGATACCGCCAAGGTGGAAAAGCCAGCGACGCATGCTTCGCGCCGCCGTCGGCAGCAGCACCGCGATTATGTGGCTGGCGATCATTTCATTTTTCTGATCCTCAAAACCAGGTGCAGCTTTTCATCGTGCCCAGGTGTGCCCCGCCTGCTAAATCTCGAGAACTTTCTCCACTTGACCAATTTTCTTTTGGACCTTTCCGCCAATCTTTTCGTCTTGGCCTTCTGCCTCCAGGTCGGGATTGTTTGTAGCTCTTCCAACGGCTTCCTTTACTTTGCCCTTCAATTCGTGAAGCTTGCCTTGTGCTTCGTCTTTTGTGCTTTCCTTCATGGATTTTCTCTCCTTATCATCGAGGGTGCGGGCAACCGCTTCAATTCACACGGTCTTCCGCGGCGATGACGAATTCTTCCACAGCTAGAATCAGATCCTTCCGGACATTCATCTCCCATCCGGGATGTATGCGGACGCGCACGTCGGCCGCAGATTCGCCAACAATGCGGCATGGCATTGGAATATGACACTGGCGGATAGCGACGAGCATAACCACGGGTTTACCGAACCAGGCAGAATACACCGGCGAAAAGCCTTCTGTTCTGTCAGCGATCATTTTGGATGGCCTCCTCTCTCCTAGGATCGACGTCTCGGGATACACATGCATTTGTAGCGCGGCCGCTATCGAAATATCTGTCCAAATTGGAACAGGTATCTTCTGTTTTTTGAGCACGCGGCGATCGGGCCCGTTTTCCGCTTACGTGGTGGGCTACACCCGCGGCGCCACGCCGCGGTATTCCTCTCCAATGGTCAAGATGCTTTCTTCCGTTGCTTCATCTCGTACAGAGCGCGATCCGCCGACTGAAACAGTGTATCGATGGCTGTACCATCTTCAGGATAAACCGCAATGCCAACGCTCACGGACAGCTGAGGCTCCTCGCGATCGCTGCTCAGTCGCTCACAGATTCGTTTCCCGACGAGCGCGGCATCTTTTGCAACGGTCTCCGGGAGGATGATCGCGAACTCGTCGCCGCCATACCGCGCGGCCGTGTCGATCGACCGGCAGGAAAAGCGAAAGATGTCAGCCATGCGGCATAGCGCCCGATTGCCGGCCAGATGCCCATAGCGGTCGTTGATCTGCTTCATCCCGTCCAGATCGAACATGAGCACGGCAAAAGTCCGCCCGGTGCGATCCGAGCGTTTGATTTCTGTTTCGAGTCCTTCGCTGAGCCGGCGATAGTTTGCCAGGCCGGTCAGGGCGTCGGTCGCCGCCAGATGGCGGAGGTTTTCTTCCGAAGCGCGCTGTGCGGTAACGTCCTCGGCGATGATCTCGCAGCCCATCGGCACGCCTTCCTCACTGCCTACTTGCCTGCCGCTGAGCCGGACCTTCATGGGGGTCCCGTCCTTCCGCTTCCATTCGACTTCGATGAGGTCGATGTGGCCGGATTGCCGGTACGGCTCAAACAATTGCGCCCGCTCGATCGGGTCGCGGATAATGTCGGTCGCCAGGTTGGCAGCCTTCAAATCCTCCTTGGTGCCGTAGCCGAGCATCGTCACCAGCGCTTCATTCACTTCGAGAAACTTGCCATCGACATCAAACCGGCAGATGCCGTAGGTGGGATTTTCGAGCAGCGCGCGATAGTGCGCTTCCGAGTGGCGCAATGCCTTCTCCACGCGGTCTTGTTCCTCACGCAGGGTCATTCGTTCCACCGCGACCGCTACGGCAAGCGGCAGACGCACCAGGCGCGTCTTGTCCACGCAATCGGATGCGCCTTTCCTCATGAATTCGTCCACGGTTTCCGTTGCCAGACCCTTGCTCACCAGGACGAATGGAATTTCCTGTTCCTGCTCTTGCAAAAGTGCAAGCACCTGCAACCCCGTCCAATTGGGCACGGACATGGCGGCGAGGACGATGTCGTAGCGTTCCTTGTGCAGCCTCCCAATGAAATCCGCCCGCGTATTGACCACATCGGCCGAGATGGCAAATTGCGCCTTCTTGAGCTCCTGTAGGGAAAGTTCCACGTCATCCATGTCATCGTCAACAATCAGGGCGCGAATCATTCGTCGGCGGTGGGCCGGTAGGCTTCGTTGAGCTACACCTCGATGATCCTGCTGTGTTTCTTTCTGGCCTATCTGTAGCATGTGATTACTCCCGCAAAGTTCCTTAGCATTAACGAAGTGTTTTTCGTCCCAGGGAAAGTAATCCTGGGTGATGTTCCACTGCGCACTGTAGGTCGCTGAGAAATGGGCTACTGTTCAAAATGGAACAATCCGTGACTTTGTGTCGCTTTAGATAACAGAAAAGAAGGGATTGGCAGGCGACGTGTAGTGAAGACTCGGAGACTGACTAGGGCGTGGACTGACGTGATGCCGCCGGCGACAGGTCCGCACGTATCAGATCTTCCGCCTGCTTCCACACATTGGGATCACATTCGATTTGCGTGTGGGGCTTCACGAAGATGCGGTCGTACCACGGATATTCGTTGCAGGTATACGGGCTCGCTTTGTAATCGAATTGAAAATTCCCGATGATCTTGGTGTGGGCCGGATCGGCGGCGCGAATTGCGGTCTGGCCGTGGACAAATCCGTTGGTCTCGTAGAAATTTGCAGCCTGGGCCACGTTCGCGGGGATCAGCGCATCGTTTTGGTGAATCTTGGAGACGCTATCCACTTGGATGGTGAGGAGCACGGGGATGCCGTCTTTTCCGAGTTCACGCGCAACGGTGATGGCTTCCGAGGCGCCCCAGCTGTGGCCGTAAAGAATAATGCGTGCACTTTGTTTTTCGCTCGGCGTCAGAATCCCATCATGATTTGCGTCCAGCAGGTTGTGGATTTTCTTTACGGCATTTTCCCCGTGGTAGCTCTCGAAAGTTTCTACGTCTACTCCCGAGGGGTAATCTTTGCGCAAGCGCGCCGCAAGCTGCACTTCGCTATGGACGGGATCATCATGCCGGATGAACCCGCCGACGAAGCCGATGACGATAGCAGGCGGCATGGTGCTTTTGGCTGTTGCGGGGACGGCAGTATTGCGGCCAGCGTCCGGAAGCCGCGCCTCTTGTGCCGAGACGGCCCGGCCAAGCGCAAAAATAGCCACCAGCGAAAAGATAGAGGCGCAAATCGGAATACCCTTTTTACGAGATGGAATAGCATTCCTCATGGCAGACAAATATCCCTGGAGAGCAAGCTCACGGCTCGAGTATCTCACTCACCCGCCGGAACGGGAGTGTCGCCTGACGAACTTAGAGGCGCCCGAGAAGCAGAAGAATAACGACAACCACCAGAGCGAGTCCCAGTCCACCCGTGGGGGCATAACCCCACTCCCTGCTATGCGACCATCGGGGCAGTGCGCCCACGAGCGCGAGAATCAAAACCAGAAGCAATATCGTCCCAAGCATGATTCGCTCCTTCTTTTATGTATCCAGTGATTAAAATTCCTGCAACCGCTTCCGGACTCCAATTCCTTGGTTTACGACCCAATGCGAATATTGGAAAAGGAATGAAAAAGTCCGAAAACATTCAAGAGCCACAGGACAACACCGATCACCACGACGGCATTCAAGATCGATTTGATCGTCCCTTGCATGGGGATGAAGTTATTGACCAGCCACAGCAAAACACCCACGACGATGAGAATCATCAGTAATTGAAGTATAGGCATCGACTGTTACCTCCTTATTTTCTAGGCCGCATTTCGGCCTCGCCCGAGGAGTTGCGCACACTTCCGTGTTATCCGAGAACAGTTATCGCCGGCTGGAGTGCGATGGAATCCGCGAAATCCGGTGTTGCTTCGGCTGAAGCGTGTGGGGCGTGTTCTCGACTCGGCGTTTTGCTTCCCCCCAACGTGCACATCCTAGTGGCATCGAATAGGAATGTCTGTTCACTTGTGAACACCTTCGCGATTCGGTCCGCCAAAGGGAATGCCGTCCCGCGGTGCAGGAACTTTTAACAATGTTCAAAAAGGTACAGCAAATTCCGTTCCATGCGTTCAAGGTGAAAGCGAGGAAATACTTTATGAGACGAATTCAAGTGATCGGCACAACAGTTCTATTGTTGCTTTTCGGAGGCACTACTCTCGGATACGCAAAGCAAGAAGAAAAGGGCGACAAGCAAGAAAGGCCGGAAAAACAGGCGGAGCCCGCACAACAAAGGGGCCAACAGGAACAGCAGAAACCGGCCACTGAACAGCGTGCCCAGCAGCAAGAACAAAAACCGAGCAATCAACAACATGCTCAACAGCAGGAGCAGAAACCGCCCACTCAGCAGCACGCCCAGCAACAACAGCAGAAGCCAGCCACTCAGCAACATGCTCAACAGCAACAGCTCAAACCGAACACGCAGCAACATGCCGAGCAACAACAGCAGAGGCAAAACAATCAGCAACACGCTCAACAGCAACAATTGAAACCGAATACGCAGCAGCATGCCGAGCAGCGACAGGTGAAACCGGCGACTCCGCAGCACGCCCAACAACAACAGCCCAACACCGGGCAGCACGTCGCACAGCAACAGCAAAGCAAGAACAACCAGGAAAATGCGCAACGGCCGGCCAATCAACCTGTCCAGCAACAGCGCACGCAGCAACAGGAGATTGCGCAGCAAGGCGAACAGCGAGGCGAATGGCAGCAGCGCCGCGCCCACAGCTTTGATACAGAGCACCGCACCTGGCAGCAACGCGGCGGCTACAACGGCTACCGCATTCCTGACGTCTACTTCAGCAGTTACTACGGTTCAGGTCATTCGTTTCGTGTCTACGGCCTTCCCTTCATGGAGATTGGCGGCTTTCCGCGTTTCCAGTACGGAGGTTATTGGTTCAGCGTCGTTGATCCGTATCCGGAATTCTGGGGAGATGACTGGTACCAAACCGACGATATGTACGTCGTGTATAGCGACAACGGGTATTACTTGTACGACAGCAGATATCCGGGCCGCCCCGGGGTTGCCATCAGCATTTCGCTTTAGGTGTTCTGTAAAGCGATTCGGTTGTCCTCAGGAGAAGGGCCCAGTTCCATGGACACGGGGAATGTCTGCGGAGCTGGGCCGTCTCTTCCAGCGTTATCTCGACGACATTGTTAGAGAAGCGCGCCCTCCCTTTTTCCAAATTAATTTCAATGGATTGTTCGCCTTTGGGCCCGATTCTTGTGCTGTATTGAACAGACGTTTAATTATCGCAATGCTAAAAACATCGCAGCTCCTCCTGCCAGCCAGAATCTGGTGAAAGGCGGATCTCCCTAAAGCGGAACAAAGAGTTGGTCCAAAACAACGACGGCCGCGTAGCCGAAGCGCCCCGAATTCTGTGTGGCGAGCACGATCGCATCAACGAAATAAGAGACTTGGGATGAAACGATCTACTAGAGGGAGTTCAAAAATGAAGACATTCAAAGTTGTCGCACTACTGTGTTCTTTCGCTCTGGCATTCTTGGCATTTGCAGCGAATGTCCAGGCCGATACATTAGACAAAAAGACGGTGATCACGTTCAGCGAGCCGTTCGAGGTTCCCGGCGTGGATGCGCAGATCCTCCCGGCCGGCACGTACGTTTTCAAAGTGTTGGAATCCTTCGGCGACCGGAACATCGTGCAAATTTTCAACGCGGACGAAACGCATATCTTCACGACCATTCTCGCCATCAACAATTATCGCTTGAAACCGACGGAAAAGACCGTGTTGTCCTTCAAGGAACGAGGCGAAGGCCAGCCGGAAGCGATTAAGGCCTGGTTTTATCCCGGCAACGCCTTCGGACAGGAATTCGTCTACTCGAAAAAGCGTGCCGTGGAACTGGCCAAGATCGTCAATGAGCCGGTCCTGGCGATGCCAATCGAAGCCAATGCGGTACCCCCCGCGGAAGTTTTGAAAAGCATTAAACTCGAAGCGATCAAACCCACTGGGGAAGAAGCTCCCGTGGCCGAAGTCGTCGAGGCCGCTCCGCAGCAAGCAGCGGCGCCAGCGCCTGTAGCAGCTCCCGTCGAGAAAACGGAAGTCGCGGAGGCGTTGCCCCACACAGCCAGCTCATTGCCGCTCGCCGGGCTGATCGGGTTGCTTTCGTTGTGCGCCGGCTTTGTCCTTGTGATCTTCACAAAGCGTGTCGCATAAATTTAGGAAGAATGAATGGAAGGGGCAGGCGAGTCTGGCTTGCCCCCTCGGGCGGTAGGATCGGCTTGTCGGATTACCGCTCAGAATCCATAGCACGCCCGCATAATGCACGGTGGCCAAACATAATCGGCAAAGCTCATGAAACGACATTTCGTTCGAACGTATCAATTGTTCTCGATTCTTCTTCCGATGGTTCTTGCTTGCGCCACCTTGTCTCCACAAAACTTGTGGGCTGGAGCTTCTCAGCAGGACGAGTACACGATTCGGACGAGCGTGGATCTAGTCGTCTTGCGAGCAACCGTGCGGGACCACAAAGGCGCTCCGGTCGCGGGGCTCGCCAAAGAAGACTTCCAGATTTTCGAAGACAAAATTCCTCAACCGATCGAGTCCTTCAGCTACGAAGACGTGCCGGTCACGGTTGGCCTGGTGATCGACAACAGCGGCAGCATGCGTTCCAAGCGGTCCGACGTAATTCAAGCAGCCCTGGCATTTGCACGCTCCAGCAATCCCGAGGATCAGGTGTTCGTCGTCAATTTCAATGAGCACGTCTCGATGGGACTTCCGGATAATGTCCCGTTCACCGGAAACCAGCAGCAATTGGAGATGGCCTTATCCAGAGGCAAGGCGGACGGCCTGACCGCCCTTTACGACGCCGTGGCGGCTGCCCTCGAGAAATTGAAAAAAGGGAAATGGGATAAGAAGGTGCTGATCGTGATCAGCGATGGCGGCGACAACGCCAGCGAGCACAAGCTCGACGAGATTCTCTCGATGGTGAATCAGTCCAGCGCCATCCTCTATACCATGGGGATATTTGACGCCAATGATGACGATCGGAACCCGCGCGTGCTCAAGCAACTGTCCAGAATTTCCGGCGGAGAGTCCTTCTTTCCGGAGTCTCTGCAAGAAATTCTGCCGATTTGCCAGCAAATCGCGCGCGACATTCGCAACCAGTACACGATCTCATATGCGCCGGCGAACAGGAAATCCGATGGGAAGTATCGTGCGATCGAAGTGAAGGCGCGGAAATCCTCGAGTCGCGGGCGTTTAACCGTCACCACCCGCGCCGGTTATTCCGCGCCCTTGAGCCCTTCTCCGGTGAGCGACGCCCGGAGCGTCCGGCCATGAGGTGCACACTCCATCGGAGAAGCCCTGTCTCGGCGCGATCTCGCTTCATCCTGCGATGGAGCAGAAATGCCTTTCTTGTCGCTGGTGTTCTGATTTTGGGTTATCGCAGCTTTGTTCTGATCGATGCAAAAGTCTATCAGGCCTCCGAAGCCCGCCATTTTCAACAGCAGATAAAAGGTTTCCATCCGGCCATCGCAGGCGAGGGCCGCGTTAGAGAGGTGTCCATTCATCCCTCTACTGGAAATGCCCTGGGCGAAATTGAATTAACACGAATCGGTGTCACCGCGATGATCCTGGAAGGCACGGATGAGCGGACCTTGCGCCGCGCGGTCGGGCACATTCCCGGCACTCCCCTGCCGGGGCAGCCTGGAAATGTCGCGATCGCCGGGCACCGCGACACTTTTTTCCGGGCGCTGCGCAACGTTCGTGAAGACGACGAAATTACTTTGATGACTCTCGACGGTTCCTACCGCTATCGCGTGGACTCGATAAGAGTGGTTGCGCCCAAAGATACCGAAGTGCTGGCCAATTCGGGCGGCGATTTCCTGACCCTGGTGACCTGCTACCCATTCTATTTTGTGGGGCCTGCACCAAAAAGATTCATTGTTCGCGCGCAAAGAATTTCCCAGTAGAGCGGTACGGGAAGCAGCCGTGGATGCCTGCCCCGCTCCGGGCGCACTAGATTGCATCCTCAGGACTCTGGCGGCCCTTCCTTGTACCAAACAAAAGTTTCTGAATCATGGAAGTAAGCTAAGATAAAAATGAGGTCGCAATCGGAAAAATGGGACGCCGCGATATATTTTCAGTGAAAGTGATCGCCATCATCGTGGCGCTGGCCTTATCTTTAGGCTGGCCGAGCGAGGCCGCGGCCTACGCCGTCCTGGCGCATGAAGCGATCATTGACAGCGCGTGGAACACCGACATGCGCCCGCTCCTTTTGAAGCGTTTTCCCGATGCGACGGCGGAACAACTCAAAGAAGCGCACGGCTATGCCTACGGCGGGGCCATCATCCAGGACATGGGCTATTATCCGCACGGAAACTTTTTCTTCAGCGACCTGACGCACTACGTGCGAAGCGGTGATTTTGTCCTGGCGCTGATTCGCGACTCCAAGGATCTTGACGGCTACGCGTTTGCGCTCGGGGCGCTCGCTCACTACGCCGCGGACAATAGCGGCCACCCCATGGGCACAAATCGCGCTGTCCCGCTCTTGTATCCCAATCTGAAAAAGAAATACGGAGATTCGGTCACGTATGAACAAGACCGGCTGGCGCATGTAAAAACGGAATTTGGATTTGACGTCCTGGAAGTAGCGCAGGGCCGCTATGCCCCGGATAATTACCATGACTTCATCGGCTTTGCAGTTTCGGTTCCTCTCTTGGAACAGGCTTTTCAGGAAACCTACGGCTTGGATTTGAAAAGCGTTCTTACTGACGAAGACAAGGTACTCGGTTCGTACCGCCACGATGTCAGCCAACTTCTTCCGAAAGCGACGCGCATTGCCTGGAGCCTGAAGAAAAATGACATCCGGAAGGATCAGCCCGGCATAACCAGAAGGAAGTTTCTCTACAATCTTTCTCGCGCGAGTTACCAGAAAAATTGGGGAAAACAATATCAGCCTCCCACCTTTGGCGAAAGATTTCTGGCTTTCCTGGTTCAGATTCTCCCAAAGATTGGTCCCTTGAAAGTCCTGCAGCTCAAAACTCCCACGCCTGCAGCGGAAAAACTATTCGAAGCGAGTTTCAACACGACTCTGGATCGCTACCGGCAGTTGCTGAGCCAGGCAGGCGCCGGCCAGCCGAACTTGTCCAACGACAATTTTGACACCGGTGAAATCACGGGGCCGGGCAAATACCAGCTTACCGATGAGACGCAGGCAAAGTTGCTCGACGCGCTGGCCAAGCAGAAATTCAATGGGGCTTCCACGGAAATGCGCGCTGAACTTCTGGAATTCTTCGGCCATCCCGAGGCTCCTTACTCGATGAAGCAAAAACCCAAAGACTGGGCGAAAGTTCAGGCCGATCTAGAAGAATTGAAGAATGCGCCTCCCCCGGCGGCCGCGACGAGTGCGAATGATCCTATATTATCGACCGCCTCATCCAAATGATTTGTAGCGCCCGCCTTCAGGCAGGCACTGCCGATTCAAGCAAATGCTCGGCCGCCGCGGCGGACGAGCGCTATTGGACCTCGGATATCACGATGAATTCGAACCGCCTGCTATGAGAAAGACGAAGGAATGACGCGCTTTCTTTCCCGTATATGGGACGATCCTGAATCTGGCGGCCACAACAAAGATACGGAACGCCTCTTCGCCTATCATCAGGCCACCAAGCATACTTATCATTCCGTCCGCACTAATGCGCGCTATCTCGATTGGCACAATCAACCTGATCCGTTCCGCAGATATGAAGGTGCTCCCAGCATCGATCTTCCGCACGATCCTGGTTTCCCGAACACCGGAACATTCGCCGCGATGGCGGCTCTCGCGGAGAGACCCGTGCCGCGCGGTGATGATGATTCTGAAAACCATGAAAGAATTGAGTTGGATCTGGCCTGGCTCAGCCGCTTGCTGTGGCACTCGATGGCAGTCAGCGCCTGGAAAAAAGTTCCAGGGACGGGCGCACGGTACAGCCTGCGCGTGAATCCCTCCTCCGGCAATCTGCATCCGACGGAAACTTACGTTGTGGTGCGCGCATTTGCGGGAATGGAAAACGGTTTGTATCACTACCGCGCGGACCGGCACGCCCTCGAGCCTCGGAGCCCCGGCGCCTGGACGCAGCATCTCGCCGGCGGTCTCGAGATTCCGTGGGCGGCGGAGTCGCCGCTGATCGTCGGCCTGACTTCCATTTTTTGGCGGGAGGCCTGGAAGTACGGTGAGCGCGCGTATCGCTACTGTTGCCATGATTTGGGCCACGCAATGATGAGCGTGCTTCTGGCTGCGCGCGCGTTGGGGCTGCCGGGCGGCGCTGTGGCCCACTTCAGCGATGTCCGCCTCGCTCGCGCAATGGGTCTGCTTGAAAGTGACGAAGCCCCCATGGCGTTTCTTGTCTTTCCCCCGCGAAAAAATTCCGTTGAATTTTCCGCTGCGCCGGTAGAGCCGGTCGCGGGAATTCCGAACGAGCTATCCGCGAAAGAAATTCGCTATGAGCTGCTCCTCGGGATGCATGCCTCGACGGTTTTGCCCAATCCAGCAGGCCCGCTGCCGCGTTTTTCCATGGCGAATTCATCGATGCTCGGCGGAAACGCGGCGCTATCTGATCCGTCACACGACGCTCCCCTTGGATCAACTGTCCGCCGCCGGCGCTCGGCGCTGGATTTTGATGCTCGCACGCCGCCGATGGGCCGCGACGAACTGGAGCAGCTCCTGGATTTCGCGACCCGGGACTGGCGCGCGGATTGGCGCGGAAATTTTGACGGCGAGACAACACAGGCCCGAAGCGGCGCTGACTTCGTGTCGCTTTACATCTACGTTCATCGCGTGGGTGGTTGCGAGGCCGGCGTCTATCGTTGGGATCGGGCCGAACGCAAGCTCGAAGAGTTACATCGTGGCAATGTACAGCGTGTCGCGGCGTTTCTCAGTCTCGAACAAGCCTTCGCGGGAAACTCGTGCTTCACGATTTCGATGATTGCGGATCTGGGCGAGGCGGCGCGCGTGTTCGGCAATCGAGGTTACCGCTACGTATATTTTGAGGCGGGCGCAATCGGTCAACGGCTTTACGTCGGAGCGGAAGCACTGGGTTGGAACGCCACCGGCATCGGCGCATTTTATGACGACGATGTTCACCGCTATTTAGGCTTCCTCGATGAGGGAGCGGACTCCGTTGGCGCCTCGCTCCGGGAAGCGGAAAAGGCGGCGCTTGTCATGCTGGGTTCACCGGCTTCCCGTGCGGCTGCGCAGGGCCAGGACACGAGTAATTTCGCTCCCGTGATTTCCGAATCCGGCGAAGAGCATCCTACAAAACAGGAACCGCTTCAGGAGAAAGAGAAAAATGCGCCGCCTCGCCAGGATCCGCGCAATCTCCCGCGCCAAGTCATCTATCACTTCGCTGTCGGCCGCGCCGTTCCCGATCCGCGGCTCGAGGCCTGAAGCCGCATGATCGGCATTCTCGTGTGCGGGGACAATCACTTCATCGTGAGCGGGCCGCTGCCTGATCGGGTGGCCGCACGAGCGCTGGCCCGGCATTGGTCCCTCATCCAAATCGGACAAACGACGCCGCTCTCCCTGCAGGCATGGAGCATCGTCACGCACGCGTTCCGGGAAGACCTCGCATGGGCCGTAATCGTACCGGGCGAAGGCGAGGTCACACCAGCAGTGGCGCAATTGCTTCAAGAATTGTCTGCAAGAGGAATCGCAATCCGCCACGATTGAAATTCGGGAACGCCAAATTCCCCGCCGCGAGTACCAGATACATTCATCTAAGGTAAGGATGCGCGCCTACGTGCATGGCGTCTAGCGAACAACGACTGCGGATACTGGAAACGTGGCGATCGCAGCAGACGCCGCAACCGGTTCGTGCGAAAGCATTTAAGTCCAATCTGGTTCAGATCGCGAATCGCAGCGAATAGGAGGCAAGGCCGGGTTCCTTATTCCGCACATCGCGACGAGCAACAATATTGACGCTGCCGCGAACCTTTTGAAAAATGGGGCTATGTCTGCCCCTGCTATCGAGATAGAAAAACTGTCGAAAGAATATCCGTCCGGCTTCCTGCATTTGAAAAAGAAAAAATCTCTGGAAAATCTCACGATGCAAGTGCAAACGGGAGAAGTGTTTGGATTCCTGGGGCCGAACGGGGCCGGAA
>Ga0206873_1230_pt1 | contig 15641 bp, 11 predicted proteins | sample Alteio_BWOrgCont_11_FD_152631 | JGI IMG/M metagenome (GOLD analysis project Ga0206873, IMG submission 152631) | Enriched cells from forest soil in Barre Woods Harvard Forest LTER site, Petersham, Massachusetts, United States -... | ecosystem: Environmental > Terrestrial > Soil > Temperate forest >...
TGAAAAAGATTTATTGCCTGATTTTATTATCCGCTATGGTATAAGAAAATTATTGGCACAAAGGCTGCGGGATGAAGATAAAGGTAACCCGGAAGCTCAGCAAGAACATTTAATGAAGTTGGTGGATGAGATGAAAAATTCTCCAATTGCTGTTAATACAGCCGATGCAAATGCCCAGCATTATGAAATACCTGCAGATTTTTTTCAATTGGTGTTGGGCAAGCACTTGAAGTATAGTTCGGGATATTGGAAAGAAGGTGTGAATTCAATTGATATATCTGAAAAAGATATGCTTGAAATTACCTGTAAGAGGGCAGAACTAAAGGATGGACAAGACATACTTGAACTGGGCTGTGGTTGGGGTTCTCTTTCCCTATTTATGGCGGAAAAATTCCCCAACAGCAAAATTATTTCTGTTTCCAATTCACATAGTCAGAAAGTTTTTATAGATGAACAGGCTCGGAAGCGAAATATAAATAACCTCACTATAATGACAGCAGATATGAACGTTTTTCAGATTGCAGAAAAGTTTGATAGAGTTGTTTCTGTAGAGATGTTTGAACACATGCGTAATTATGAATTATTGATGAACAAGATTACAGGCTTTCTAAACCCCGGTGGAAAGCTCTTTGTGCATATATTTACTCATAAAGAGTATGCATACAAGTTTGAAGTAAAAGACGAATCGGACTGGCTAAGCAAATATTTTTTTACAGGTGGAATAATGCCAAGCGATCATTTATTGCTATATTTCCAAAGAGAACTAAAAATTGAAAAGCATTGGAGAGTTAGCGGCATACACTATCAAAAAACATCGGAAGCCTGGTTGCACAACATGGATTCCAATAAGCAAAAAATCATGGAGATAATGAAAATGGTTTATGGGGATGAGGCTTTAAAATGGTGGGCTTATTGGAGGATATTTTTTATGGCTTGTGCAGAGCTATGGGGCTATAGAAGCGGAAAGGAATGGATGGTCAGCCATTACTTGTTTCAAAAAGGCGGCTAAGCATTTCATGCACAATCCTCAATTTATCTTTCTTCAAAAAACATCTAATATTTCTTCTCGATCTTTCATAACGAAAAGCGCTGACAAGAGTCAACAATACAATGATAATTCCTGCAGAGATATTCAAATAACTTTTTATCACACAAAAAAGAGAAATGAGATACATAGGGTAGATAATCATCAGCGTACAATATAGAAGAGAATCTTTGAATGCATTGTCCTTAGCGCTTTTCCATGCTATTAATTTGGACACATAATATGGTATCACATTTGTTACACAAGCAACTATGTATACTAAAGCTGAAAACAAGAAATTAATAATCCCTGTTTCTGATTCTTTCCAATAGTTTATATTTCCTGCTGTCAAAAATTCAGATAGTACATTATAGTTCTTTTTAAAGGATTCATTGCCTGGCGAGAGATATTTATCCTGTACTTTTTTTGCAATAGAGACCCCGTTATTAAAGTTTTTAAGTACATATCTGATAAGTTTATTTTGGAGGAACACATCACCGCTTTTATCTACTACTATGCATTTCTCCATTAAAATATCTTTCAGTTCTTCATTGAATTTTTTATTGAAGAGTCCGCTCTCATCTATATCAGCAAATGATTTTCTCTCTATGTTTTTTAGGAACTCCACATAAACTACAGGGCAAGATTTTAACCATGAGCTATACTGAATAGCAACAGGTACTACTTTCAGTTTATCTCCAATATCCGGATTGCCCCATGCTTCGGATGCCAGGCGTGCTGTGCCTTTCCGTAATGGTCTAAGGTCATATTCATTTTCGGAAAGCCCTTCGGAAAAGATTGAAACAGCGCCATTTTTTTTCAATACTTCTATGCAGTATGAAAAAGTTTCTTCGTTTTTATATAAATGTTCTTTTCCTTCTTCCCCCCTGAATACAGGCAGAATTTGAATATAGCGCAATAAGAAAGAAGCTACTTTAGATTTAAAGAAATCTCCCCTTGCTGTATAGTGAAGCGATCTCCGGGCACAGGTTGTCATTACAATGGAATCGAGGAATGCATTGGGATGATTGCAAGCAAGAATTACAGGGCAATTCTCCGGCAAATTCTCCATTCCCGACACTTCGATTCTCTCGAAGAAGAACCAAGAAGTAACTCGAATCCAAAATCGGATGAGAGGATATATTATATATTTCACGTCTATAAACTAAATGGCAAATATACTCTAATCAGGGAGCTATCTTCAGTCGGTAATATACTGAAAAGCTCTTCCCAAATTATTGGTGATATCTTCCGCTATAAGGGAGTTTTCACCCAATTCTTGTGCGGCAATATCTCCGGCAAGTCCATGTATGTATACTCCTAATATAGCAGCCTGTTTGGGTGGATATTCTTGGGCAAGCAGCCCGAGTATGATCCCTGTTAAAGTGTCGCCACTGCCGCCTGTGGCCATTCCGGGGTTGCCTGTAGAATTAAAATAAACTTCTCCATTGGGTGTAGCGATAGAAGTATATGCGCCTTTTAATACCAAGTAGATTCCATACTTTACAGCAAATTCACGCTGTTTGTTATATGCTTCAAAAGCGCTTGATGATTTACCTGCAAGCCTTGCAAATTCTCCCGGGTGAGGAGTGATAATACTATCGCGGCGAAGAAAAGAGAGCCATGTTTTGTTTTCCGAAATGATGTTAAGCGCATCGGCATCGAGAACCATATTAACGGAAGCCTGTTGTATCAATATTTTTAAGCCTTTGGCTGTTTTATCAGACATACCAATTCCTGGTCCTATACCAATAGCGCTGTATTTAGAAATGTCTTTAATCCCTGAAAATTCCTGCTCTTCTTCGTCTGTCATCACCATAGCTTCGGGGATTGATGTTTGCAAAATTTCGTACCCGCACTTTGGAATGTGCAAAGTAAGCAACCCTGCACCGGCTCTAAGGCACGACTTAGCGCCCAGCACAGCAGCGCCCATTTTGCCATATCCTCCCGCTATCAGCAGCGCATGGCCATAAGTACCTTTGTGCGAAAATCGTGCCCTGGGTCTGAGTATATGAGCAACCATCTCCTGTGTCACCCAATTGTTGAGAGATTCCTGCTCCGCCAAAAATTTCTTGTCGATGCCAATATCCAAGATATAGAACTCTCCAACGTTTTCGGCATTATCAGCGAATAAAAAAGAAAGTTTTGGAGTTTCAAACGTGAGCGTGAAAGTAGCTTTGATAATATTTCTTTTATCAAAACCCGTATTGTCATCCATAGCAAGACCGGAAGGCATATCTATTGAAATAACTGGAAGCTGGAGCGAGTTTATTTTCTGAATTACCTCTGCTAGTTTTCCTTCCACAGGCTTAGATAAACCCGAACCCAGCAAGGCATCTATGATGACAATATTCCTATTCAGTGTTAGGATAACCTTTATATCATTAGCCTCTTTTATTTCGGTAATCTTTGCATCTTTAATATTTTCCAGTCTTTTTTTATTGATTGAAAAATCCTCCGATATTTTAGAAAAGAAAGGAGCAATAAATGTTTCCACGGTATAATCTCTTTCCAATAAAAGCCTTGCGATAGCCAGTCCGTCACCACCGTTATTACCTGTTCCGCAAATAACTATAAAATGAGTTTCTTTTGGAAAACGCTCGGCAATCCATTGTGTGCAAGCATCGGAAGCCCTTTCCATCAGGTCTACAGAAGAAATAGGTTCATGTGTTATGGTATAACTATCCGCCGCTCTTATCTGTTCAGCTGTCAATATCTTCATGATTTTTTCTTTTGCAATTACTTTCCTTCTATTGGTACTACTGCTAATGTCAGCCTGCTTACGCAGACTAATTCCCCTGCCTCCGTTTTTATTTCTATATTCCACACTTGCGTACTTCTGCCGGTATGTATAGGGCGTGCAACACCCTTAACAATGCCGCTTCTTACAGCTTTCAAATGGTTTGCATTTATCTCTACCCCTACACAGCGGAAGCGAGCCGGGTCAACTGTCAGCACACCTCCTAAACTACCCAGTGTTTCAGCTAATACAGCCGAAGCTCCGCCATGCATAATGCCGTATACCTGGTGAGTACGCTTATCCACAGGCATGGTGCCTTCCAGGTAATCTTCGCCAATGCCCGTTATCTGGATGCCTAGAACTTCCAGCATAGTATTCTTTGTCATCTTGTTAAGTTCTTCGAGAGGCTCTATTCTAAGTTTAGCTTTCATAGTTTGAGTATTAGGGCAAAGTTAGGGATTTGTTTGTACTCAGATGGCTCATATATTTCTTATCCTATATTAATAAATTTAGGGCAAAACCATACTACCTTTGCATCCGTAATTTACAATATGCCCGAAAGGGATATTAAACCAACAAATATGAAAACAAAATCAGTTCAACAAATACTTCCGCCTCCTGCACCCCATATGGTGGGAGATGGATTCCGTGTGCATAACTTTTTCCCAAGCGGATATGATATGGGGTTAGCAAGGATGAGCCCTTTTTTCATGCTTGATTATAATTCTAAAGTAGACTTTCCTGCAACCGATAGTCCCCGCGGAGTAGGTGTGCATCCCCACCGTGGATTTGAAACCGTTACCATTGCCTATCATGGAAAGGTAGCTCATCACGATAGTGCCGGAAACAGCGGCGTTATTGGAGAAGGGGATGTACAATGGATGACTGCCGCTTCAGGTGTGCTACACAAAGAATACCATGAAAAAGAATACAGCAAAAAGGGTGGTCTTTTCCAAATGGTACAACTTTGGGTTAATCTTCCTGCAAAAGATAAAATGTCTAAGCCAAAATACCAGGGAATTACGCGTGAACAAATGGGAAAATATTATTTGCCTGATAATGGAGGAGTGGTGGAAGTAATAGCCGGAGAACTAAACGGAGTAAAGGGTCCTGCATATACATTCACGCCTATACAAATGTATAATGCCCGCATTAAAAAAGGAGCTATTCTGACTATAAACCTACCTGAAAACTATAACACAGGCGTACTCGTAGTAGAAGGAAAAGTAAAGGTAAATAGTACCGAAGAAGCTCCTGTTGATCATTTTATTCTCTTTAAAAATGACGGAGAAACCATTACTCTTGAAGCAACAGAAGACAGTATACTTCTTGTATTAAGCGGTGAACCCATCAATGAGCCCATTGCTCCTTACGGACCTTTTTTAATGAATACCCGGGAAGAACTAATACAAGCTTACGAAGATTTTAATACCGGTAAATTTGGGCATCTCGAAGATTAAGTGAGTTCTTAAAGTTTATAAAGTTCTTAAAGCGAAAAGTCCATGCATTGCTCTACTTTCAACTTTAAGAACTTTACAACTTTCGACTATTGCTGTTCGGGCACGAGTACAAATTTGGCGCAATTGTTCATGGTAAGATATTGATTTGCCAATCGCTTAAAGTCATCATTGGTTAAGCCATCTACCCAACTATCATAATTGATGATGTCATTTAAATCAAGACTATCTTTATAGGATTGAGAAATAGCAGTCAGCCAGAAGTTATTTTCCTTAAGCTGAACTTCATGTTGCCTGTGAAGTGTTTCTTTAATTTTTTGGATATTCGCATCTCCAGCCCCGAATTGTTTTACAGAATCAATTATTTGATATGTTGCCGCAACAAGTTCATTTACCCGTTCAGGAGCACAGCCAAAGGCTACATTAAATCTGTATTCTTCTATAGGGTAATGAGTCAATGAGCCCCCTGCTCCAACGCCATAAACCCCACTCATCACCTGCCTTAATTGCTCTCTTAGCTTTATGCTAAGCAAGGATGAGAGAGCTTGCATGTCCCTTGAATTTTTACGATTAAATTGACAGGGACCTGAAAATACGATTTGTACAGAACTCTTAGGCTCTTTACCTTTAACAATAGTTTTTGAAATAACACCTGTTGGCGGCCTTATTCCAACATCCTTCCACATATGCGGTGAATTGCCTGCAGGCAAACTCCCCAAGTACATCTCCACAAGTGGTTTTATAGTTTCGGGCTTAAAACTGCCTACGAAAAAGAAAGTAAATCCCGAGGCGTCAGAAAACCGTTCTTTATAAAAATCGAACGCTTTATTTTGGTCTATCTCATTTAACAAGCTCACAGTATATGGCCTTCTACGGCGATTATACTGGCTCATGGTAACTTGTATGGTATCGCGGAATGCGGTAGTTGGATCAACGCTTTGGTTTTGAACAGATCCTTTTTGTTGGTCCATATATGCTGCAAAAGCAGTATCATCTTTTTTGGCCTGGGTAAAGTAAAGGTTTAATAATTGAAATGCAGTTTCCATATCTTCGGGTGCAAACTGTCCATTAAACCCTTCACTAAGTTCTCCCATTTGGGGTGATACCTGGATTACCTTACCTGCGAGCGCTTTTTCAAGCGTGGTGGAACTAAATGAGCCTAATCCGGATTGATCTATAATTTGAGCAGAAACGGATGCCGACATATCATCATTTTCCGAAGACAATGACGAACCGCCCCATCTGTAAGCATCAAATAAAACTTCGTCGTTTTTAAAGTCAGTAGGTTTTAAAACCACTTTCACTCCGTTGGATAATGTCCATTCCGTTATACCCAATTCCTTTATTTGTTTTTCATCAACCACCTTGCCCGGAGTTGGTTTCACTGCTATAAGCGGACTATTATTCGTCTTATCTATATATGGCGTAATATTTTCTTTTTTGACCTTATTAAAAATATCACGGATAGTAACATCAGAAGGCAATGCAGCGCTATCCTTTTGAGGAGCCTGAACAATGATAACCGTATTTTGGCCGTTATCGGGTATCCACTCGTTAGCTATATTATTTACTTCTTCTACCTTTATTCCGGGCAGGTATTGCTTATAAAATGAGTATTCAAAAGCTATGGAAATAGAAGGTTCTTTCTCGAGGAAATCCTGTACATACTGTTGTACATATCTGCTAGATTCTGTTTTACCATTCCCCTCGGCAGCCTGTGTCTCTTCCGCTCTTAATATTTCCTTCTTAGCCCGTTCAAATTCACCGGGAGTAAATCCATATCTTTTTACCCTTTCAATCTCAGTTAACATAGTCTCGATCCCATTTTCAACTCCGCCACTTTTAACAACCCCGCGTGCAGTAAAAGCATCCTTGGTCCTAACTATTTCGCCAATTCCGGCTTGCGCATATATAAACGGGGGATTCTCCTGTTTCGTCAGTTCCTGTAACCTGTTATTAAGCATATTTGAAAATAAGTCATAGGTGATCCCCCTTCTTAAATCAGCAAGTGTGCGGGTATATTCCTTTTTGTGCTTCACTTCTAATTGCACAATGGTATACGGCATTTCTTTATCGGTTGCTTTAGCAATAAGCAATTCCTTATTGTCGGGCACTTCAAAAGGCACAAGAGGCCGGGCATTAGGTTTGTTAGGAATAGGTGAAAACTTTTCTTTTATCATTTTTTCCACCTTGTCCACATCAATATCTCCAACTATAATAACAGCCATTAATTCCGGGCGGTACCAGTCTAAATAAAATTGTTTTAAGGTGGAATGTTTGCAGTTTTCCAGTACATCCAATTTGCCAATCGGAAGACGTTCTGCATACCTTGAATCTTTAAATAATACAGGCCAGTATTGGTCGCGCATTCTTTGGTAAGCGCCCAATCCAAGCCTCCTTTCAGAAATTACAATGCCGCGTTCTTTATCAATCTCAGAAGAATCGAACAGGTTTTCATGGGTCCAGTCATATACAATTTGAATTGCCTTATTGAATATTCTCTCTGAATCAGTTGGCACCTGTATCTTATATACTGTTTCATCAAAACTGGTGTAAGCATTCAGGTCAGCGCCAAATTTTACGCCAGATAATTCGAAGAAGTCTATAATATCATTTTTCTTGAACTCTCCGGTTCCATCAAACGACACGTGTTCGTTAAAATGCGCCAAACCTTGTTGGTCATCATTTTCTTCCATAGAGCCGACATCCACAGCCAGCCTTAATTCTGCACGATGTTCCGGTTTTATATTCCGGCGGATATAATAAGTCATGCCATTGGGTAGCTTGCCTGTTCTTATGGAATCATCCATAGGAATGGGCTTATCCAAGTTTTGGGCAAATGTTTTAAACGGGGTAACCGCCACTGTAAATATTAATGCAATGGTAGCGGCTGATAATTTTAATAATTGTTTCATGATGATAATATAACGTTGATTAAAGATACAAATGTATAATTCTTTTTATACCCGATTTGCCAGACTTAAGGCTTTAAGGAAATTTAACAATTACTGAGAACGAAGTTCACCTGAATAGTTTGTCCGTATGAGGTAATATTTTTGCAAAATTTTCCTACGGAATTTGGGCGCTACATGTCGCACTTTAGCAATACTTTTAAAGTGCGACAATCAGCCTCTATACCAATAATAGCAACGCTTTCCGGAATGTCTCACTTTTGGGCTAAGTGTGACATATAAATATTTTAATTTTGCTATAGAAAACGTGTGCATGGCAAGTGTAATAAAAGTTTTTCCCTTCCCCTTTTCTCCCACCTCTTATTTTTCTATTTCTTAAATCCCTTTTAAAAAGCAGGTTTTACAAGCTACGTGATAATAAGTTTTTAACAATCGTAACGCGGGCTTAATATTTCCTTTTAAAGTTTTCCCTGTTCAAAATGTACCCTGCAAAGCCTCCAAATATGGGCTTTCCATAAATTAATATGTTACCTCAGTATTAAGCTCCACATGCAAAAGTTTTCAACAAGTGGGAGAAAGTGGTAAAATGTGGGAAAAATTGTTTTACTTTTACGCTTTGAAGAAATATACCAATGGGAGCACTGATAGGAGAATATGAATGCAGATTAGACGAAAAGGGCAGACTGATGCTGCCTTCCGGTCTTAAGAAGCAGCTGCCTCCCAAGGAGCAAAAGAAATTCGTCATCAACCGCGGTTTTGAAAAGCAATTGAATCTTTATCCGCGCAAGGAGTGGGAAAAAATCGCGTCGCAGATAAATGAATTAAACCTGTTTGTAAAGCAAAACCGGGAATTTGTACGCAAATTCAACAATGGGGCTACCGAAGTTGAGATTGATGGCTCCGGTCGCCTGCTGCTTCCCAAAACGCTTATGCAATTTGCGGGGATAGACAAGGAAGCCATCCTTTTTGCTTTTTCAAACAAGATAGAAATATGGTCGAAGCAGGAATACGATAAGTTCATGAAAGAAGGAGCGGATGATTTTGCAACGTTGGCTGAACAAGTAATGGGGAATAAAAAAACTGAATGATAAAATCGTTAATTGTAAATGCTAAATAAAATTCAATGCCAATTTAGAATTTACCATTAACAACTAAAGAGAATGTATCATAAGCCGGCACTGCTTGAGGAGAGTATAGAGGGATTGAATATTAAAGAAAGCGGGATATATGTAGATGCGACATTCGGTGGAGGTGGACATGCGAACGAAATATTAGAAAGGCTGAAAGATGGAAAGTTATTTGTTTTTGACCAGGATATTGAAGCACTAGAAAATAGTAAAAAAGATAAAAAATTATACACCATACATGCCAATTTTAGGTACATGAAGGAAGAGTTGAATGCAAAAGGTATCACCAAAGTGGACGGCATTCTTGCTGACCTGGGCGTATCTTCTCACCAGATTGATACTCCCGGACGCGGCTTCTCCACCCGATTCAACGCCCCTCTTGACATGCGAATGGACACTTCCGAAACTCACACCGCAGCCGATATTGTAAATTCCTACACCGTTTCAAAGCTTACACTTATTTTTTCGGAATACGGGGAGATTGTTAATGCTCACCGCCTCGCTCATGCTATTGTAAAAGCAAGGGCTGAAAAAACTATACATACCACAGGCGAACTCATTGAGGCTATAAAGGACTGCACTCCTGCACAGTATCCTAATAAGTATCTCGCTAAGGTATTCCAGGCGTTGCGTTTGGAACTAAACCAGGAAATGGATGCGCTGAAAGAACTCCTGAGACAAAGTGCGGAATTATTAAATGAAGGTGGGAGACTGTCAGTTATATCTTATCACTCTTTAGAGGACAGGTTAGTTAAGAATTACATGCGTGCAGGAAATTTTGAAGGCATTCCTGAAAAAAATATGTATGGGCATGACATACGTCCTTTTAAGCCCTTAACGCGCAAGCCCATTATACCTGACGAAAAAGAAATTGAAACGAACAACAGGGCAAGAAGCGCAAAATTGAGAATAGCAGAAAAAATAGCATGAACAGATTGGTATCAGACATAGAGCAGGAAGAAAAGCTACAGGCTGCCGATATGGGCGAACCTGAAGCACGTAAACCCGCAAATAAAATGAAGCGCGGATTCCTGTCTATTATAAGTGGAGGGTTTCTTGCAGGTGAAAATACGCTCAATTCCCTGCCCTTCTTCCTATATGTAGCTTTCCTCGGGATGCTTTACATAGCGAATGGGTACTATGCGCACAACAGGTTGAAAGATTTGGATACGCTAGGCAAAAACATTACAGAGTTGCGTACGCAATACATTATAGCAAAAGACAAGTTGATGTATTTGAGCAAGGAGTCGGAAGTGAGTAAAGCTACGGCAAGCATAGGACTAAATGAACCGCTTGTTCCTCCCGGTAAAATAATTGTATACAGTAATACTAAGAAGCACTAATGGAAGCCAGGAAAGACATATTGCTCCGTACGTATCTCTTATATACAATAGTATGTATTCTCGGATTTTCGATTTGCGCCCGTGTATTTTATATTCAGCATGTGCAGGGCAATAAATGGAGAAAAGAAGAAGCGAATTTTACCACTTCTTTCCGGACTATTGAAGCAGTGCGAGGTAATATATATGCGGAAGACGGCAGCCTCCTCGCTACCTCTCTACCCTATTTTGATGTGGCTATGGATGTGAACACGGAATACATGACAGATGATGTTTTCAATTCCAATCTCGATTCTCTTAGCATGTGCCTCTCCTCTCTTTTCAAAGATAAAACCGCGAATGAATATTATAAGCTGTTGAAAACCGCAAGAGATAATGGAGACAGGTATATAATGCTGCATCGTACGGTTTCTTATGAGGATCTGCAAAAATTGAAACGCTTCCCTCTAATCCGCATGGGGAAATATAAAGGAGGATTAATTGTGGAACAAAATAATCGCCGGGAGCTGCCTTTCCGCGACCTTGCAGAGCGCACCATTGGCTATGCAAGAAACAATGTGCAACCGGTGGGCCTTGAAGGCTCTTACGATTCTTACCTGGCAGGAGAGAACGGGCAGGGCTTGATGGAAAAAACTGCAGGCGGTGTTTGGGTTCCCTTAGATAACGGCGATAACCTGCAACCCAAAAATGGCTGCGATCTCATATCCACCATCAATGTAAATTACCAGGATGTGGCAGAAAATGCACTGCGCACACAGCTTCTTGAACACCATGCTGACCATGGTTGTGTAATACTAATGGAAGTGAAAACCGGAAGAGTGCTTGCCATCGCAAATCTCACCCGCAAAGATTCATCTGGCACTTATGAGGAAATGTACAACTATGCAATCGGGGAATCCATGGAACCGGGTTCTACCTTCAAATTGTTTTCACTGCTGGCGGCAATGGAAGATGGGCTTGTAAATCCTACTGATACTGTAAATATTGATGGTGGGAGCTATAAATACTATGACCGGACTATGAAAGATGCGGAACACAGTGAAGAAGGAAGCAACGAAATAACGGTGCAAAGAGCGTTTGAACTTTCTTCCAATGTAGGAATATCAAAAATTATTTATAAGCATTATGCAACACAGCCTCAAAAATTTGTAGATGACTTATGCCGTCTGGGATTAAATCAGCCTTTGCACCTCAGCATCCCCGGGGAAGGTATGCCAATGATACCGAACCCCGGAAGCAACAACTGGTACGGAACTACGCTCCCATGGCTCTCTGTAGGTTATGGACTTACTATAACTCCCTTGCAGACACTTGCTATTTACAATGCAGTTGCGAATAATGGCATACTGGTAAAACCGCAATTTGTTGACGCAATAATGAAAGATGGTAAAGTGGTTCAAAAATTTGAACCTGTGATAATGAACCCCGCTATTTGTTCTTCATCAACTCTCCAAAAACTTCGGCACTTGCTTGAAGGCGTAGTATTGAGAGGTACCGCCAGTAATTTGAGAAATACTGTTTACTCTATCGCAGGCAAAACAGGAACCGCTCAAATTGCATCAAAGGGACAATATAAAGTAGAATCAAAGGCAAACTACCGGGCGACTTTCGTAGGATATTTTCCTGCGAATAATCCTCAATATTCCTGTATCGTTATTGTTAATTCCCCCAGTACTGATGGGTATTACGGCAATGTTACAGCAGGACCAATTTTCCGGGAAATTGCCGATAAGGTTTATGCAAGCAGCATCGGTATAGATCCTTCTATAAATGATACTAATCAAAAAACCGTAAACGATAATCTATACGTAAAAAATGGAGATGCAGGAGATACCTATAAAGTTTTTGAAACACTTGGCATGAAATGTAAAGCCCCTTCGGGTATCTCATCATGGCTGGAATTTAATGTTCATGATTCTACTTTGACTATGAACGGATGCAGCCCGCAAAAGCAACTTGAAAACGGAATAATCCCCAATCTTAAAAATATGGATGTGGAAGATGCGGTTTATCTTTTGGAAAATGCTCACCTGAAAGTCACTGTCAAAGGTTCGGGTGCCGTAACAGACCAGTCACTGAAACCCGGAACAAATTATACAAAAGGACAAAAAATAACATTAAAGCTGTCGTAAAGAGTGGAAAAAATATTAAAGGATATATTATATAAAGTTGCGCTTACCGAAGTTATCGGCGTTACAGATATTCCAGTCTCCTCCGTTCAGTTTGATTCCCGTAAAATTAAAGAAGACTCTCTCTTTATTGCTGCAAAGGGTACAGCGGTAGATGGACATGATTATATTGAACAAACTATTAAGAATGGAGCCAAAGCAATAGTTTGTGAGGAATTGCCCAAAAGGACTTACGAAGGAATAACTTACCTAAAAGTAAAAGATTCCGGCGAAGCGCTGGGAATAATAGCTTCCAATTTCTATGACCAACCTTCCTCCAAATTAAAGTTAGTGGGCATTACAGGAACTAATGGCAAAACCACTACTGCTACTCTATTATATAAATTATTCATTAAACTTGGATATAAGACAGGTCTGCTTTCTACGGTAAAGAATCAAATAAACGAGAAGGCATTCCCTGCAACCCATACCACTCCTGATGCACTCGCATTAAATGAAATGTTAAGTGAAATGGTTGCGGAAGGATGCTCCTATTGCTTTATAGAAGTAAGTTCTCATGCCATAGTACAGAAACGAATTGCCGGCTTGAGCTTTGCCGGCGGGGTTTTCACAAACATCACTCACGATCACCTCGATTTCCATAAAACATTCAATGCTTATATAAAAGCAAAAAAGAAATTCTTTGATGATCTTCCTTCCTCTGCCTTTGCGCTCGTTAATAAAGATGATGCCAATGGATTGGTAATGCTGCAAAACACGAGGGCAGTAAAGAAAACATTTGCACTTAAAAATCCTGCGGATTATAAATGCAAAATCATTGAAAATACTTTTTCCGGCCTCGATCTTACTTTGGATGGCAGGGAAGTCTGGATAAAACTAATTGGCGCATTTAACGCTTATAATATTCTCGGAATATATGCAACCGCCATGCTGCTGGGTGAGAACAAAGAGGAAACACTCAAAGCATTAAGCCTCCTCGATCCTGTGGAAGGCAGGTTCCAGTATACAAAGGCGCCCAACGGCACAATAGGTGTAGTTGATTATGCACATACTCCGGATGCCCTGATTAATGTCCTCTCAACACTCCAGGATGTGCGTACAGACAAGGAAAAAATAATTACAGTAGTTGGTTGCGGGGGCGACAGGGATAAGGCCAAGCGCCCCATTATGGCTTCCATAGCCTGCGAGAAAAGTGATAAAGTAATCCTTACATCTGACAATCCCCGCTCGGAAGAACCTGCTGAAATTATTCACCAAATGGAAAAAGGATTGGGGTTATCATGTAAAAAGAAATCTCTTTCTATCGCAGACAGGAAAGAAGCTATAAAAACAGCGTGCCAGTTAGCCGAGAGAGGCGACATCATATTGCTTGCAGGTAAAGGGCATGAAAAATACCAGGAAATACAAGGAGTGAAATATCCTTTCGATGATATGAAAATATTAACCGAATCATTAAATCTACTGCAAACCTGATGTTGTACTATCTCTTTCACTATCTCAGGGAACGGTATAACATGCCGGGTGCAAACGTATTCAATTATATTTCATTCCGTGCAGCCCTGGCTATAATTATTTCTTTGCTAATCTCGATGGTGTTTGGTAAAAGGCTTATTCGAATATTACACAGAAGACAAGTGGGTGAATCTATCCGTGATTTAGGACTCACCGGGCAAAAAGAAAAAGAAGGCACTCCAACTATGGGTGGACTTATTATTATTGCCTCCATACTAATTCCTACACTACTGCTTGCCAGGCTGGAGAATGTATATGTACTCCTTATGCTTGCAGTTACTATCTGGTTGGGTACGATAGGTTTTATCGACGATTATATAAAAGTTTTCAAAAAAGATAAAAAGGGATTGAGCGGGAAATTTAAAATATTCGGACAAGTAGGAATAGGCCTCATTGTTGGATTTACACTATATTTTAATAGTCATGTTGGGATAAAGGAAAAAATATATAGTCCACAGCAAACGATAGTAGACGGGCAGGCAGCCAGCATCAATGCCCTGCCGCAATATGCTTCCGATGAAACAAAGTCGCTCGAAACCACAATTCCTTTTATTAAGAATAATGAGTTTGATTATTCCCGGCTTGTTTCCTTTCTTGGTGACGGATACCGCAAATGGGCGTGGCTCATCTTTATTCCTATCGTTATTCTCATCATTACTGCCTGTAACGCAAATTAATTTTGCATCCGTATAACGAAAAGCAAATTCAATTTCCGAAATAACGGGGATATTTTTTGATTTTAATTTTTGCACTAAGGGCGCTTTTTCAGGTATGCCGGGACTTTTTATCACTTCATCCGCTTTCAATATAATATCCTCTGTATGCGTTCCTTCTTCAAATGGAATAGCTTCTCTTTGGAGTATCTCAACATACTTGGATTTTATTTTTCCCTTATCAGATACCCATGTTTCCATACCCTGTTTATGCGCAAGAATAGCTGCTCCTACGCCGCTTTCACCGGCTCCCAATACCACTATTTTTTTTGCATTGCTCATTCTTATCTCAACTTAAGCGTTACAATACTCAACACAGCCAACATAATCCCCACAATCCAAAAACGTGAAACAATTTTCGATTCATGAATATTTAATTTTTGATAGTGGTGGTGTAGGGGAGCCATTCTGAAAATGCGTTTTCCTTCACCCGATTTTTTCTTGGTGTATTTGAAATAAGTTACCTGTATCATCACCGATAAGCTTTCGAGCAGGAATATCCCGCACAGGACGGGAAGCAATAACTCTTTGCGCACAGCAATCGCAAAAACAGCAATGATGCCGCCCAGAGCCAGGCTCCCCGTATCCCCCATGAAAACCTGTGCCGGATATGAATTATACCATAAGAAGCCAATGCATGCGCCAACAAATGCGCTCATAAAAATTACGAGCTCACTGCAATTGGGT
>Ga0206873_1232_pt1 | contig 15635 bp, 10 predicted proteins | sample Alteio_BWOrgCont_11_FD_152631 | JGI IMG/M metagenome (GOLD analysis project Ga0206873, IMG submission 152631) | Enriched cells from forest soil in Barre Woods Harvard Forest LTER site, Petersham, Massachusetts, United States -... | ecosystem: Environmental > Terrestrial > Soil > Temperate forest >...
AACGATCGACTTCTCCGCTGCCTACGCCGACAAGGGATCAGGAGAGCATCGTCGTCAACGGCTGAGCGAGGGATTGGGCCTGGGCGACGGCAATGTGGTGCTTGCCTGGCGCGACTCGCTCACTGGCCTCGAATACCTACGCCACGCGCGCGATCTGCGCGAACGCGGCCTGACCGTCGAGCTCCATGGTTATCAAAGCCACGTCTTTCTGGACTGGCGCGAGCTTCAGTCGAGTGAAGCGCAGCCCTGGGATCGCCTCTGCGACCGCCTCAATGGCCGCGGCGTGCCTAATCTCGGCGATGAGCTGGTCAATCTCGAGCTGCGTGCTGTTCACGATGCGCTTCGGCAATTGCTGGAGCCAGGCATGGTCCACGCCTTTGCCGATCAGGCCGAGTATCCGCAGGCGCGCGCGAACAAGAAAATTGATGCTGAGCGGAAAAAGTTTTTTGAGCAGATATGGGCGCGCACAGAGAGCTTTCTGCACGTGGCGCAAGCAGCATATATAAAGCGCCTGGCGCGGGAGAATCAGCCGCCTCCTGCCACGCAGCCGACCGATCCGGCGTCGCTGGGTATCCAATTCCGGCAGCGATTGCGCGCTGCACTGCGTCTACCCGTGATCGAAGATATTCTTGCGACTCCCCCGCCGACTCCATTGTCGGCGGCCGCACGACGCGTATTGCCCAGCCCCAGCGCGCAGGCCACGGGCACGGCAGTCTGGGGCCCAATTCTTGGTTGGTGCATCCTCTCGCAGCTCGCCGAATCTCTCGATAGCCAGAATCATGACAAAGCCGCTCTCGATATTTTCGACCGCCTCCGCCTCCGCGAACCATTGGCGCGTGCCTGCGCGGCCCTGGGCTTTGAAGGCGAGGAGAGCTGGCGCGTCGCGGCGCGCATCAAGATACTGCTGCTGACCGAGTTAAGCGCTGCTAACCCCGCGCCAGATACTGAGGGAGCCTTAGCTCCTGCCGCTGATGTCGAGGTTTTGAAAGGGTACGACTTTACTGCTGCCAATAAGGCAGAGGCTCCTGTCTCGGACTTCAGTCATGCCGATACGAAAGAAGCCAGTGAGCGGGCTTTAGCCCCTGCGGAAGAAGCTGTTTCGGTGAAGGATACGGGCTTCAGCCCGAACATCGATCTGGCTACAAAAGAATCGGGGGCTTCAGCCCCTGTCGGTCCCGTCTCGCCAGCTCTCTGGCTCGATCCCGATCTCCGCTGGCTCACTGGCGCACATGAAGACGAAGGTCATACGTACATCATTCGCGAGCAATACGAAGAGCTGCTTTGGTGGCTGCAACTGCCCACGCTGCTTAAGCTAGCCATTCAGCCGTCTCCCGATCCCGCCGCGGTGGAGCAGCTAGGCACAAAAATCCAATCTGCCCTATCCGCCGTGGAGGCCGCAGGCTACCGCATCGACGACCTGATTCCGATTGCCGAGCTCGAAGCAAAAACAAACTTGTCATCCTGAGCGGGTGATAAAAGTTTTGCATTACATTGTTTTCATTGCATATAACATGCCAATTTTCGGCGGTGTAGGAACCGTGCAAGGAAATTGTGTAATTTTGCCTGCTACTGGTCGCCTGGGCACGAGCAGCCGGCTAGCCGCGCCATCGCGAATATCCCCACGCAAGACGAAGTGGACTCGCCGTTGTAGCGACTGTCCCACTTCTTCACTACACATGACCTTAAGCCTGGCCCAGACGATTGTCTGACCACATGGAGCACCGCGATAGTCATGCGCGGTCAATTGTGGACAGACTTTCTGCGATCCTCAGGCTAAAAATCAATATCAGTCGGCTTGTCCCTGCTTTAGATCTTTATAGGCAAGCTATGGAAGAGCCCGGCATTCGCTCTTCTGTTTTGTTTGAAATCAATTGAAAAGAACATGAAACAAGGAGTCTGCCTTGTCAGTGACAAGCCTTCCGGCCGCACTACCGAATGCAAAAACGGGAAATGAGAGTGGACCGCATCTGGCTTTCGGTGCGGCGTCGACAACCCGGCTGCAGACCTCATTGCCCCGTGCGCACCCCGCGCGGATTGCGGTGATTGGGAATCATCTTCCTCGCCAGTGTGGAATTGCGACCTTCACGACGGACTTGTGCGATGCAATTGCTGCTGAATATGGGAATGCCGGGGTCTCTGTAGTGGCCATCAATGACTCGCCATCGGGGTATAAGTACCCTGCGCGTGTCTGCCAGCAGATCCACCAGGATGACCCTGCCTCTTATCTCGCTGCTGCCGAATATCTCAATTCCTGCAATGTTGACGTGGTAAGCCTGCAACACGAATACGGGATCTTCGGTGGGTGGGCCGGCGGCCATATTCTTCAATTGCTTCGGCGCCTCACAATGCCGGTGGTTACAACCCTGCATACCGTACTTCGTCAGCCTGACGCCACTCAGCAAATCGTGATGCGAGAGATCGTCGAACGCTCCGATCGCCTCATCGTTATGAGCGAACACTCCCGTGATCTTTTACAAAATGTATTCGGAGTCTCACGCGAGAAGATTGACGTAATCCCTCACGGTATCCCAGATTTGCCATTTGCAGCGCCGGACGCTTACAAGCAAATGTTTGCGATCAACGGCAGAACGGTGATGCTGACATTCGGGCTGTTGTCTCCCAATAAGGGATTCGAAACCGTCATTCGGGCGCTGCCGGAAATTCTCTCGCGACACAGCAACGCGGTCTACGTGATCGCAGGCGCGACTCACCCGCATGTGAAGCTCCGCGAGGGCGATCGATATCGGATGCAGCTTCAGGATTTAGCCAGGGATCAGGGAGTCGAGGATGCGGTCATCTTCTTCAACCGTTTTTTCAGCCCTCTGGAGATGGCCACGCTCGTTGGTTCGGCGGACATCTACGTCACACCATACTGCCACCAGGCACAGGCCGTCTCAGGGACGCTTGCGTACGCTTTGGGCGCAGGTAAGGCCATCATTTCGACCCCATATTGGCATGCCGCGGAGCTGCTGGGCGACGGACGTGGAGCGCTCGTCCCTTTTGAAGATTCAGGCGCTATCGCCGCCAAGACAATTGAACTATTAGGAAACAGTTCGGCGCGACAGGCGATGCGCGAGCGAGCTTATCGTCATGGACGATCCATGGTCTGGAATCGAGTCGCGCAATCGTACATGCAATCCTTCGGGCAGGCGATCACACCTCGCGTTGTCCCTGTCCGCATGGGGTTCCCTGCGCAACCGAGCAAGCAAATCATGGCGAGGCGAGTGGCAAGCGCCTGAAAAGGGCTGCAGAGCGTCACTTATTTCACCTGACGCTACTGGCGAGCCGGCGCGAAGGAGAAGCCTGCGCCTTCGAAATCCACGCAATGCAAAGACGGGCCTGGCGCCAATATGGCCATCCCATGAGTGTGAGCAATGCTGCTCAGACCCCAGCCGCGAAGAGTGGGAAGCTAAGTCAAGGTCCAGGATAATTTCGCATCCGAAGCTAGCCTCGGCCCCAAGTTAGCACTCAATCGCAGACTGGCTGTAGAGGAGACTCAACTCTCTGCAGAGGTCATCTATCAGGTATCAGGCTGTCTCAAATCATCTTTTTTGAAGAGGGCGGCCGAAACAGAAGTGCTCGAATCAACAGAATGATCTAAGGCTCGTTATGGAGGCACAAATGGCCACCTCGACTATTCCCATCTCGCTGGTGAAGTCTTCCTGCATTCCATCTTTGCAGCTGGCAAGCTCGCAGGCTCCATTCAAAACCTCAGTGCCGAGCCTTGTAGCCCTTGCTCAGGCTGGCAACGGAGATGCTTTCGCTGAACTTTATGCGCAAAACAAGAGGCGAGTTTTCTCTATCTGCATGCGCATTGTGCGCGACTACGCTCTGGCTGAGGATCTCACGCAAGAGACCTTTCTCCAGCTGTATCGCAAGATCGACTCCTTTCGTGGCGATGCTGTCTTTACATCATGGCTGCACAGACTAGCGGTTAATACTGTGCTGATGCACTTGCGCAAGCGCGTGCTGCCTGTGGTCTCAATCGATCAAATGGCAACAGCCGGCGATGAGATGCGTGTGGAGCGGTGTTTCGGCGCTCGCGATCTGGCACAAGCCGGCGCCATTGACCGTTTAGCCATCAATCATGCAGTCTCATGCCTTCGACCCGCCTATCGCAGTATTTTTCTTCTTCACGACGTGCAAGGCTTCGATCATGGCGAAATTGCTTCAATGCTTAAATGTTCCCACGGAAGCACAAAGTCGAGACTTCACAAGGCGCGGCAGGTATTGCGCGGCGCTCTTGCTACACAATCCAGTTCAAACGCTGTTAAAATGGCCAGCCAGGTGAACGATCTACCTCTCTCTCCGGCTCGAGGGCGTAAGCTGCGGAATTCGCAAGAGTCACGGTTAACTCCTGCCGCGGCGGATTAATCGACTGCAATGTCATGGGCCACGTAGCGCGCACCGTCGAAGGTTGCGGACACCCTGACGTGGTCCCCGTCGTGCAAGCGGAAAGTTGCCGGAAGGCGGGCAGAATCGAAAGTGACCTCGTAACTTTTGTCGTCCCGAGGATCAGTCAATTCCAATAGACCCTTGTGCATATCCAGCGAGGACAGGTCGCCCGTGAACACAAATGTATCCCCAGGGGCGGCCAGGATAGAAACCCTGGTTGCAATGGCCTGGCCCTTGTCGCCCGACTTGAAGCTAACGGAAACAAGGCTTCCCTTGACAAGATCGGAGGTTCCAGAGGATGCGGAAGAGGATTGAGTTTGGCCAGTTCGAACGATGGATGCGGCAGATGGTACGCGCAGCGTAATGGGTACACGAGAAGAGGCCTGCCCAAGACTCAACTCAGTTGTTTGAGGATTGTAACTCAGAACGCGTCCTTGATATTCGCCCTCTGGCGACGCGGATAGCATGTGAACGCTGACGGCAAATACATTTGTACCGTCTAACACTGTCTGAATTGAAGCCCGGTCATTGGGTCGCATATCGCGCAGAGAGGTTCGTACTCCATTGCGATAGACCAGGGTGCGCTCGTCAAAGAAGATACGAGTCGAGCGCTGACCATACACCGCGAGCGTGAGCTCGTCGCGCACCGAATCTACGAGTCCGATCTTTCCGCCTAAGATAGTGCTCCTTCCTGGAGGCGTTGGCGGAAGGGATGTCACAACAGTCGAGACAGGGCCGGACCTAAGCTCTGCCCGCGGAAGCGCACTCTGGCCTGCTGCTGATGACATGATCGCGGTCTGGACAATCGCCAAACAGCCAAGCGCCGCCGCTGAAAGAAAACGTTGCATGGCAGAACACCTCTCACGACGTGACTTCGTGTCAGACAAATAGTTTGATGCCACATGCTACAGATCGGTGCTGCAATCGCGCATTTGGCAAACAGCCGCGACTACCGGGAATGTTAGGAACAGTAACTGATAGCGCGCATCTAACTAAGTAAGCCAACATGACTCGCGTGCGACACGAGTTACCGCGAAAACAGAAATGAGAAATATGTTCTCAAGGCCGCTGAGAGTTATCGCAATAATAGGAGCAATTGCCGGCGCCGGCTCATCTGTGTCGCGGGCAGCTGATCGCCTTGTAATCATGGTGCCGAGACACACCGAACTTACCCCCGTGCAGCGCCTGAATCGCGAAGGAGTTGAAGCCGTAAAGAGGCAGCAGCTCGACAAGGCGTCGACGCTTTTCTACAAGGCATATCTTTATGACCCTGCAGACCCGTTTACTCTGAACAACCTGGGATACGTTTCTGAACTGCAGGGAGAGTTGGATCGGGCGCGGAAGTTCTATGCATTGGCCGCGGAGCAAGGCAGCGATGCAACTATTGACCGGAGCAGCGCGAAGCAGTTGGAAGGAAAACCGATGCGCTACGCATTCCAGAGCCTCCAGGACGGCCCGATGGGTGTTAATCGGATGAACGTGGATGCGATGGAGCTACTGTCCCAGGATCGGGGTCCTGAAGCGAATGCTCTTCTGCATAAAGCACTGTCCGTGGATCCACGGAATCCATTCACGCTGAACAATCTTGGCGTAGCGGATGAGGCCGTCGGAGATTATGACAGCGCCTTGAGTGACTACAGCGCGGCTGCCGGTTTGCATTCGATGGAACCGATTGTCATCACAGCGGATCGCGCATGGAGAGGAAAGCCAGTCAGCGCCATGGCGTCAGCAAGCGTGAAAAAGCTGGAGAATCGGATGAAGGCAATAGCCCCAGATGAAGCTCACGCAGTCATGTTTACATTTCGAGGAGTGTCCGCAACGAATGATAACAACTGGGGTGCGGCTCGAGCAGATTTCCTCCATGCTTACCAGCTCGACCCGACAAGCGCGTTCTCGTTGAACAACCGCGGTTATGTGGCGGAGAAGGATGGCGACCCTGAGACGGCACAGTTCTACTATGACAAGGCTCGAAAGTCCGGCGAATCAAACGATCGTGTCGGATTGGCGACCGTTCGCGCCGATGAAGGCAAGAAGCTATCTGCAGTCGCGACAGATAGCAGTCAGCAGGTCGAGGGAGAATTGAATAAGTACAGTCAGAAGCAACTCCAGCTAACAGACCCGATTGAGTTGGTGCCGCGCGATGATATGCCGGCCGGCAACTCGAGCAATCTGCCAGCAGAACCGGGCCCCTCTGACGCTCCTCTTGCTCCAGCACCCGCTCTGCAAATACCAGCCCCAAGGATTCCATAGCCATGAAGAGGACCAACGCGCACGGAACTGGAAGTAAGTCGATGACTTTGCTCTCGCACTTGCTTCTGACGCCGAAAGATGGCGATGAGGCGTCAATATGGATGAAGTCTGGGCTGCAGTCGAAGCTTCACAATATCCATCGGGAAGAGTTTGATGAAGTCGTAGCTCTCGCGAACTCGAATCACGTTATTGTGCGAGCTCTGGAAGTGTTCCTTAATCTCATGCTGGAGGCAAAGGATGATACCAGGGCGCAATGGGCGCGGACGGCTCTTGCCGCCGAGCGGGCACGCATCAGCACAGCACTGACTTTCCTGGAAGATATCTGCACGTCCCTTAAGCATGAGATGTGCGAGGTTGCGGTGATCAAGTCGCTTGACCACTGGCCCGATCTTGGAAGCGATCTCGATCTTTACACAACGGCTGGTCCGGAGAAAATAGTCGACGTGATGTCGCGCCATTTCAGTGCGCGTTTGGCGCCGCGAAGTTGGGGAGATCATCTTGCCTGCAAGTGGAACTTCCTTATCCCGGGTCTGCCCGAAGCCGTAGAGATTCACATGGGGCGCCTGGGGCAAACAGGCGAACAAGTCGCGATTGCCTCTTGCCTTACCAAGCGTACCCGGCGCGTGCATATTGACAATTACACATTTGAGGTGGCATCCGTTTCGGATCGGATCATGATTTCTACGCTGCAGCGAATGTATCGTCACTTCTACTTCCGGTTATGCGACATCGTCGACACGGCAGAACTAGCCGATGTTGGCGCCGTTGACTATTTGGAGCTGCGCGCTCTAGCGACTGATTCCGGCATCTGGGAAGGGGTTGCGACCTATCTCGCGATCGTGTCGGACTACGTGGCGAGCTACAGAGGCGAGGGCATCGAACTGCCGAAGTGGGTGACGGCTGCGGCGCGATTTGGCGGCGGCGAACTTTACTATGCACGGGAGTTTCTACGTGTCCCCATCATGCCGCAATCGGTCAAGCTCTACGGATCGCAATTGGCTGGCCTCTGGCGACGGCGCGAGATCCACAATTGCGCCCGCCTTAGCTTGCTGCCCTGGCTGGCCACCGTCGCCGCGGTAGGACAGAAAGTGACAGGGAGCGACAAGGGCATTTGGTAGTGCCCGGCTATCTTCACAGCGAAGGCAACACAGTATCAAGTGGCTTTCATGAGCGTTCAATCAGTAATCAAAAGCGTGAGTCGCCGTTAGGTCCGGCAAATCTCCATGAGCAACCTATCTTCAAGAAATTTCGAACCAATCGGCGATAATCCGTATCCTGGGAGACGCGCTGACCGTGCGTTGCAGGGAGCAGACGATGGTACAGGATCACTTGCGGCATCAATGCCGGTTGAATGGCTGTCTGTGAGTGACGTGGCTCGATTCGATCCGATCAGTCGGCCGATGTTCGCCACTGATCAGTTTGCATACAAAGGCGATCCTCGGTCCCGCGCTGTTTCATTGGTTATCCACGTTGTCATCATTACAGCGGTGCTTATGTTAACGCTGAAGGCCCACACAATCGTCACGATGGCGGCGAACACAGTTGCCACGCAAGTTGACGTGCAGCCCTATATCCCACCGATTATCTTGCCGGTGCCAAAGGCTATGGGAGGTGGTGGAGGCGGGGGTGCACATGAGGTGATCGAGGCCAGCAAAGGGACGCCGCCGCCCATGGTAAGGATTCAGTTGATGCCTGCGCAGATTGTCAGAGTTGATCACGCTAAGCTGGAGGTGGAACCGGGTGCGCAACTGACGATGGTAGACAACAGCAAACTACCGACTCTCGGCATGAGCCAGTCGCCGCAGATCGCGATGGCCTCGCAGGGCACCGGCAGCGGATCAGGATTCGGGCAGGGCATCGGAGGAGGAATCGGGACTGGACGCGGCGGTGGCGCGGGCCCGGGCAGCGGCGGGGGTTACGGAGGCGGAATCATGAGCGTGGGCGGAGGGGTGAGCGCGCCGCAGGTGATCCATTCCGTTGATGCCGAGTTCACAGATGAGGCTCGCCAGGCAAATTTCCAGGGGAGCACTTCAATCAAGCTCATTGTCGATTCGCAAGGAAACCCGCAAGATGTCCGCCTGGTGAACCATCTCGGAATGGGGCTGGACGAAAAGGCTATTGCAGCGGTTAAGCAGTACAGGTTCAAGCCCGCCATGTACGAGGGGCACGCAGTATCCGTGCAAATTGTGATCGACATTGATTTCCATCTGCATTGAGTTAGAAACACGAGATGCTGAGTTGGAGGGGATCGCAAGGTATGTGCTAGCTGTGAGTAGGATCCGTCATCGGTTTGATTGACGGTGCCTTTAAAGGGTGGCTTCCTTCACGGTTTGTGCGGAATGCTTTGCCGGCTTCTTTGCGTAATATCCCTTGCGCGTTCTCACCAGCAACTTGCCATGCTTTGGCACGTTGGCCTCGACACGGACGACCCGGTAGCTATCCTGACTCGTCGGATTAGTGGAGCGATAGCCGATCGTGTACTGGTCTCGAATATCGTGGGCGACCTCCTCTGCAATGTTGTCCACCTCCTCTAAGGAATGTGGGAAGTAGGCAATGCCGCCCGTTTCGATGGCAAGTTTTTGCAGAGCATTCCTGGCTCGCTCCGATTCATCCTTGTCCGCCCCGAATAGCAGCCCAATCGTATACACAACTGGGCCGCCCAGGTTCTGGACGCGGTGAATTACTTCATCGAGGCTGATGCGCGAGGCGTTGTCCGCTCCATCCGTGATAACAAGCAATATCTGTTTGGGGAACTGGCCGTGGTTAGACAGTTCGCTAGCCGAGGCAGCCACTGCGTCATACAAGGCTGTAGTGCCTTTTGAGTCGTAGTGCGCAAGGCCGCGATTCAATTGATCGATATTGGACGTAAAGCCCTGATCGAGAAACGCCCTATCGGAGAAATTCACGATAAATGTTTTATCCATGGGATTGGATGCTCTAAGCAACTCCAGAGCAGCCGTATTGACTGCTGCGCGCTTGTCGAGCATCGATCCAGACTCATCGACAAGAATTCCCAGGGAAACAGGCTGGTCCTGGTGGAGAAAAGAGCTGGTTGTCTGCGGAACTCCATCTTCCCATACGCGAAAATCGCCACGGGTCAGATCGGTAACCAATCGGCCTTTCTCGTCAACTACAGCGCATGTCAAGAGCACTTCATCTACATCCTCGTGCATGGCGTAGACGCCGTCCGTACGCTTCTGCACCTCGCCAGGTTGGACTGGAGGCAGAGGCAATGACGTGCCGACAGGCGGGGTATCTTCAGAATCCAGCGAAGGAAGCGGATCGCGGTCGACATCCAGGCTCAATTGAGCCTCCGGATGCGTGGGATCGTACTTGGCGCCGAGCACTGCCGGCTTCGCCGGCACGGACGGGGACGGGGCGGATTGGCCCTGTGCGAACCCTGGCGATCCACCGTAGCAAATTAACATGAATGCCACGGTATTGATGGACCAGACGATGCGTGATATTGAAGCGTCTTTTAAATGCTTAAAAAAATTGCCCAAGGTCAACATGTTGTGTTTGCTCCAATGTTCGAGGAAGATGTAAGTCTGAGAGTTACCTGGCGCCGGAATTAGATGCGGTCGCGGGCAACAACATTGTGTTGCCTGTGATCTGGTCCATTGGTAATTCAAGAGAGAACACTGAATCAGAACCCTGGTCTGCCTGCACCCAAATCCCATGAAATGCGTCATGCAACTCAGGATGCAGTGCCAAAAGCGCCGTCATTACCTGAGTTACCTGCTTCCTGGCATTGGGAGGGTCATGCAGGAGCGCTGCCTGCGCAGCGTCGGGAGCGTAGTGAACCTCAAGATCCAGCGAGCCAAAAACTGTTGTAGTAGAGATGATGGTGACTTTGAAGGCAGAACCTTGCGCATCGAGCATCAGTGGCTCTGTATCGGAAAAGTGGTCTGGGCGTGCCGAGTCTACTTCATGCTGGATTCTTTCAAGATTGGGGCTGGAGATAAAGTCCACGGGCTCCAGAATGTCAGCGGCCATGCGGTAGTAGAGCCAGGCATCCAGTTTCATGTTTGCCTGTTCATACTTGCGCGCCGCCGACCAATACCAAAGGCCATCGTGACCTGCCTGAACCATGGGCTTGCTGAAGAATCCGCCCAACATCCAGTGATCGTCAGCCGTTTCGACCAGAATCAGCGATATTTGTTGTGGCTGCGCGACCCCTGTTGCGTGAAGAATGGTCAGCGCATATCTACCTGGAGGCAGGTTTGTAAGGTTCACGACTACAAGCGGTGTTCCGCAATAGAAATCTGTGCGCACAGCCCCACTGGTTTCAGTTGAAGCATCCAGCACATACATGCTATCGATGGTAATAGTTGCCCGCTGAACCAGAGGCTTTAACCCGTTGGCCGAGCTCTCGATCCCGCCAAAGTCCGCCGCAAGCGAGGGAATCGTGCTGCCGCGAAGGGCCTGCACGTTACCTTTCTGCACTTCGTCCACCATGGCGCGAGCCGCAGTCGACAAATTATCGCGTTCATTAGCTTTCATTTGCGATTGAGTAATACAGGACGCAGCCCACGCGGTCGCAGGTAGAACGGCGCATATGGAGTATAGAAGCAATAAGCAAGCGGTATGCCAGGCAGAATGTCTTGGTAGCATGTTTGCGGCCTTTCCGAGCGTCATCGAGGAGTGCGATGCCATGATGTTCGCGCACCTACTAAAGTAAGATGTAAGGGAGTTGCATATCGGCACGGTATCCTGAGAAGAAGTTACAGAGATACATTACTCAGCGAAACTCTTTAAGATACTTAGTATCTGTGGTATGAGACCAAAGTACGTCAATGAATTGGACTGGCCTGCGCCCTATAATGCTCTTCAATAAGTCAATATAAGTGTCTACTTATTACGACTGTATCTATTATTGCTCACCCAAAGTGTGTAGTATTGCTCACCGTTAGTAGCTTGTATTGCTCGAACGAAGTGTGTAATATTGCTCACAGTAACCACTAATTGGACCTTCTGAGATCAATTGCCTGGGCGTTACAGCGCGAGAGCGGCACGGGTGCGTTAGATGAGCAAGCCTGCTGAAAATGGCTGCTTTTCAACCGTCCAATCGTCGCCTGAACCGGAAATAGTTAGGCTGTAAGTGGTGTATTTTCACTGACGCAGCCTAATGTGTCCATTGTAAAGAGGTTGCCGAGTTCTCACCTGGCGCGTCGCGCCTTCTGTCTCTCAGACCACCCTATTCAGAACACTCTATATGGATATCCGAGCCTCATTGGATCCTTCGCTGACATGGCACAGCGAAAAGGAGTCATTAGGCAACATTAACGCGGTATTTATGGGGTTATGTGCGTCGGAAAGTTGAACACGGTGATCATGAAAGCTACTTATCTTCTTACTCTAGCGCTGCTCACCTCGGCAGTGCCGGCATTCGCACAAGCTTCGGCCAGCATCATTATCAGCAGCCCCGCCGCCGGCGCCACAGTGGCAACACCGTTCGTTCTGGACGCAACAACTAGTCCCTGTTCCGGCCAGCCGGTAGCTGCGACCGGCTACTCTCTCGACGTTGGCACCACGACTTTTGTCTACGCAGCATCCATCAATGCGCAAGTGCCGGCATCCCTCGGCGCGCATACGCTTCACGTCAAATCCTGGGGAAACGCGGGCGCGGGCTGTGATGCCGACGTGTCGATCATCGTATCCGCCGCGGTCGCGGCCCCGCTGTTTACCGACGTGGCCGTAAGCCAGCCCGCCGCCAACGCCGAGCTGGTTTCGCCCTTTACGCTCATCGCCGGCGGCACTCAATGCGAGTCGCAGCCCATCGCGGCCATGGGCTTCTCCATCGATAACAGCAGCGCAACTTCCGTTGTATACGGTGCGGCTGTCAATGCTCCGGTCACGTCAACGACCGGCGCGCATGTGCTTCACGTCAAGTCCTGGGGCAATCAGGGCGCGGGCTGCGACACCGACATCGCCATTAATGTTATGCCGTCGCCGGTCTCCTTATTGCCCGCCAATGCCATTACGGTCCAGTCCATCCAGACCTTGACCAACTGGCAGGCTGCAATTGATACAGCAACAGGCGCCGCCGCCTCAACCTTTGGCGTCGCCAACCTGACCTCCAGTCCGTCGCTTAGCGGAACCAGCCGCGAGTTTGCAACCACTTTTGCCGGCGTCGGCGGCGAGCGCTATGACGTCTCGTTTGGCGCCGACACCTCAGCCACCAACTTTCTTTACGACACCATGGTCTACATTCCCAGCTCGTCAAGCGACATCGCCAATGTGGAATTCGATCTCAACCAGGTGATGGCGAACGGCGAGACCGTCATTTTCGGCTTCCAGTGCGACTACTGGTCAAAAACGTGGGACTACACCGCCAACGCCGGAACCCCGCAAGCTTTCTCCGATGTCTGGCTACCCTCAACAGCCGCCTGCAACGTTCAGAGCTGGACCGCCAATACTTGGCATCACGTTCAAATAAGGTATTCGCACGACTCTCTGGGCAATGCAACTTACCAGTCTGTCTGGCTGGATAATGTCGAGCAGGATCTGAACATAACCGTGCCCGATGCCTTCGCGCTCGGCTGGAGCCCCACCCTGCTGACCAACTTCCAGGTCGACAGCATGACCTCAGCCGACACGACCGCCGCGGTCTACCTCGACAATCTCACCGTCTATCGCTGGTAAACCAACCATTCGCAGACGGCTCAGGGAGAGCGAAGCCTATGCTTCGCTCTCCGTTCCAGTCAGTTGGCGAAGCGCGCATAATTACCACGAGCAGCACCTGCTTCTAGCTGCCGAATTCTCATTCGTCAACAATAAATTGTTCGAGCGATGGTGCCGGCACACCTCGCCAAGGTGCGCATCCTGCGCATTACAGAGGCGATGGGTGAATCGTCAGAAACTTCCGACATTATGTGACTGTGAGCAAAAGCGAACTTCGCTCCATCGCGTGAATGTGTACTATCGACTTTCATCAAGTTTTGCACTCAGTCAAACTCATGCTCTTCCATTCAGCAACGCTTCAACTCCGGCGCGATCGCTGACAACATGTAGCGAAGGTGCCGCGAACAATATGAATACTTGCGGGAGGCCCGTTCCCGCTGAGGTGGACACATCAAGAGACTCTCTCCTGCAATAGTGCCCTTGCTGCTTGTGGCAGCGCCCGCGTTTGCAACGGTTGTGGTCAACAGCCCGTCCAATGGTGAAACCGCTAATTCAACGGTACTCTACCAGGCAACAGCGACTACGAGCACTTGCTCGAAGGGCGTGGCCGCCATGGGCGTCTACATAGATTACCAATTGCTCTATACCGTGAATGGCACCTCGCTAAACACCACGCTGGCCGTTAGCCCGGGTGCTCACAATACGGTTGTGGAAGAGTGGGACTATTGCGGCGGAGCCACCTATGTTTCGATGGAGATTACGGTCAATAATCAGCCCGGCGTTCATGTCATCTCCCCGGCAAATGGCAGTACGGTCAGCTCCCCTGTGAACTATGTTGCCACTGCGACTAGCAATTGCGCGAAGGGTGTAGCCGCGATGGGAGTCTATGTGAACAATCAGCTTGTGCTTACTCAAAACGGAGCCAGCCTGAACGCTCAAGTGAATCTGGCAGCGGGTGCCCAAAACACTGTCGTGCAAGAGTGGGATTATTGCGGCGGCTCTATGTATGTACCTGTGAATCTGACTGTTCAAGGTGGTGGAAAGGTGCTTTCGAACATTCAGGCCAGCGGCGGATGGAATACCTGGGGTCAGTGGGGCCCTGACTATATTGACTGCCCAGGCTCCTGCCCGGGGCTCGCCTGGTCCATGGCGCAGCACATCAGCTCACCGTCACTGAGTGGCAATGCGAGCCAATTTAATATTGGCGGAACAACTCCATACGCAGACGTGCTGTGGTCGAATCCCCTGATCGGGCAGTTTTCAACCCAGAATCTGCCTGACACTGGCCACACGCTTGTTTCGTCCATTCACAACTTCACCTATGATGCCTACTTTTATGTGACCAGCGCCACGGTCACCCAGGTTCTGGAATTCGACATCAATATGTATATGGATGGCGTTGGGATGCTTTGGGGCAACCAGTGCGACAATCTGGGCGATGGCGCATGGGACATCTGGGACAACGTGAATGCAAAATGGGTTTCAACGGGTGTCACGTGTAGTCTGATTAGCAACGGATGGAACCACGTAACACTTCAAGCGCAGCGGGGAACAGAAAATGCGGTTGTATATCAGTCGATTACACTCAATGGCGTAACTGCAAACATCAATCGGACCTATCCCCCGTTTACCGTTCCAGTCAGTTGGTGGGGAGTTACGGTCAATTATCAGATGGACGGAAACTACAAGCAGGCTTCAAATACAACCTATCTGGACAATTTCAGTCTGACTTATTGGTAGAGCGTGTAGCTAACCTGACAGCGGGTCAGTGGACACTCTGAGCAATCAACGTTGTTGCTTAAGTCTTGCTGGCTCTCCACGTCGTGCCCTCATCACTTCCTTTTCCTGCGAGACTAACGGAAATCCCATTTGAGGCCTCCCTCATTATTGCCTGCGTGGCCTCCTCAATTGACATGGGGGCAATGACGGTCATGCCGCCGATCAGTTCGCTCAGGTCCAGATAAGACTTACGGTTGCTTTTGAGAAATTCGAGTGGATACTCAGGCTTCCGCGCGCGAGCTTCGCTCGGATCCGCATCCAGCAGGTAGCTGATATCGGGCCTGGGGACGAGCCTCATAATCATCGAAATGTATGCTCGAATAACCGGATTGTGCAGTGGCAGGTTGGCAAGCTCGTCATATATATAACGGTCAAAGATCACGCAATCTGTCTCGGAGCGTGATAGCTTCCTGAACTCGAGCCGAACTGATGCAGCGTCTACCAGATAAATGACCAGTCGAACGCAAGTCATCAGCCATGACTGGACGTTTTTGTCTCGCCGAGTGATTGGCGCGGAGGGAGTGCCAACTCCCTTGTCGCCTTTGAAAACCCGATGTCCCGCGTCCTCGCGGAGTTCCGTCAGTCTC
>Ga0206873_1057_pt2 | contig 15596 bp, 11 predicted proteins | sample Alteio_BWOrgCont_11_FD_152631 | JGI IMG/M metagenome (GOLD analysis project Ga0206873, IMG submission 152631) | Enriched cells from forest soil in Barre Woods Harvard Forest LTER site, Petersham, Massachusetts, United States -... | ecosystem: Environmental > Terrestrial > Soil > Temperate forest >...
CAATCCAGTACCGGGTGCCGGGTTTGTGACGAATAGAGGCCATGGAAAGAGTATACACGATCCAACTCAGGCATCCCCAAAATGGCCCACCCTATGCAGTATTCGCCTCCTCATGGACTTGCCACAGGCATGGAAGCAGCAAATTAGGACATTTACCTAATCCGCAGCTACTTCCTCCCCTCCTCCTAGCTTAAGCCATCGAGCCATGATGTAGAACTTTGGCTAAAGTCTATTGAATCCGATTTTTCGTCACAATAAGTGAATATGCTTGGCGAACCTGATGTCACCCTTGAGATGACGTCGATTGATTTCGCTTGACACTCTCTAGCGTTGGAATACTTGTTCAGAATTAATTTTTGCGATCTACTTTTTCAACGTCAAATATCAGAAATAGGGGAACATATGAGCAAGCGAATTATTTTCTGCACCGATGGAACATGGGATAGCACCCAAAACGACACAAACGTCTATAAATTATTTAAGGCGCTTCCCATTACCTCCGATCAAATCGCGTTTTATGACGATGGAGTCGGAGCAGATGGAAATTTCATAGAGAAGTTAGTAGGCGGAGCGTTTGGCAATGGCCTTTTTCAAAAAATTAAGGACGGTTACACGAAAATCGCGCATGTATATGAACAGGGCGATCAAATTTTCCTGTTTGGATTCAGCCGAGGAGCCTTCACTGCTCGCAGTCTGGCCGGTATGATTGCCATCTGCGGTTTGCCCACAGCGTCCTTTGACGATAATTTGATTAATGTAGCATTTCAAGCGTACCGCAATAAGGATCAACGATCAGCCTTACTCGCAAGCCTGTCAAACTACAACCTGTTCGATGCCAAGCTTACAATGGTCGGTGTTTGGGATACCGTTGGTGCTTTGGGGATACCTGCCCTTATTGGCGGTATAGATTCGAGCCAATATGGATTTTTAGATACTGGCCTGCATCCCGATGTATTAAATGCCTTCCAGGCACTGGCGATTGACGAACGCAGACGCGAATTTCCACCAACGCTTTGGACTTCGGTGCCGGTAGCAAATCAACAACTTGAGCAAGTTTGGTTTAGTGGCGTCCACTGCGATGTCGGCGGCGGATACCCGGAGACTGGATTATCGGATGTCACTTTGAGTTGGATGATGGGCAAAGCAAAAAAGCTGGGCCTTCAAATCAATGACAGCATTTGGAGCCAATATGCGTTGCCCGATGCAAAACAAGTCCTAGACCAAATTCATGAATCGTGGGATGTATTGTGGGGCTTCCCGAGATCAAGAACCCTTACCAGCAACGCAGAACTCAGTAACAGTGTTGGAATCCGGTGCGCGTACGAAAGCACCTACCAACCCAAGAATTTAACTTTGGTGAAGGACCTCCCAGCCGACACTTATGAAGTTGTGCAAGTAGTTGCACCGCCTCCTTCCTAGTTGGCAATCTTTGGGTCTGGCTTCAAACCTTAACTGATCAACTCAGCTATATCAACCGCCACATGAATGTCAGCAAACTAGCCGAATTTCTTGAAGATGGCGATGGAAGCCTTTCTTCGACACGCCTTGCATTTCTACTCTGGGCCATAGGAGTGCTCGTAGTTTGGATTATCGCTAGTGTCGAGAAAAAGACGCTTCAACCCATCGACTCATCAGTCACAACGGTTCTCGGAATACTTATGACAGGCAAAGTTGTGCAAAAATTTGGTGAAGCTAAATCTCCCTCATTAGCCCAAACACCCCCACAGAATCCCTGATGCCAAAGATGGACATGTCAAGGTTCATCCTTCGATGAGAAATTGGTTCTTAATTTTTCGCTACTAAATTTTCATTATCTTTTTTAATGTCCTTATCTGAAAATCCTCCAGTCAGTTTGTCAGCTAGTTCACTTCCAGCGGACTTACACAAGGCATTGCTTATTGTTGCTTGTGTATTGATTCTGGGAGCAATTTTTAGAAGCTTCGGAATTGGTCAATGGGATTATGAAAGTTTTTTGTATTTGCTGGCCGCAGCAGCCGTTATTATGTTGCCCTACGCAAAAAAGTGGAAATTTGGAAAGAATGGGTTTGTATTCGAAGGGCTTAAACTCGAAATGGACGAATCAATCCGGCAATATGGCACCGGTGGCAAGTGGACGACTCCCGAAAAGAAAACAGATAATTTTAATCAAAAATTTGTCACACTTCGTTCGGACGAAGAGGGTCACGCTGAAGTCATTGATCCAGCCGACCCGCAAAAAGGTCGATGGGGCAGTCAAAGCGAGCGGAATGAACGACGTCTGTCGGCTGAAGTTAGTCCCCTGACGGATGCCGCTTGGTTTGCCGTTTTCCTATATGTTTCAAGTACTGATTTGAAAAAACCACTTACTGGAAACGTTATATTTCATTTACATCCGACGTTTAAAAACGTAACTCCCGAAATTCCAGTGGAAAATGGCGTTGCGAAATTGAACCTCACGGCCTGGGGTGCATTCACGGTTGGTGTTGAGTGCGACGAAGGAAAAACGCGACTTGAGTTGGATCTTATGACTTTGGCAAATGCGCCCAAATTGTTTCGTGAACGTTGATATTTAATCGGTTAAAAATGATGATTCAGTGATGAAGGCGAATTTTTCAATTTTAAAGATAAATCAAAATTGTCATTGATTCACGAATAAGTGATGATTAAACATTTTAATGGAATAATAATTGCCATGAAAATCGAGAAAAGCTCTTCTGTTTTTTGCGGCGTGATAATGGCCCTTTTGGGGGCAGGTTGCGCCTCGGTAAGCGTTTATAAGGTAAACACTGATTCCACGAATGGCAATGAAACCGTGGATACTTCTGTGCAAGGCATACCGTACTATATGCCGCGACCCTACCTAGATGTATATGAACCTTTTGTGATTAGCGTCACCCCTTATTTCGTCAGAGGGCAGATCAGTCCTGACGGGAAATACCTTACCCTGCAAACAATGCCCCCGGCGTTAGGTGATATCAATGCAGATGCAATTGCCGCTTCTAGCATCAATGCTTCACAGGGATCGTCCTCTAGTGGAAGTGATAATGCCCTAGAGGGCGCGACGCCTAATAGCGGCAATAGCACACCATCAGCTGAAACTCTAAACCATTCTCTTGGAAATATTGGTTTGGCCATCTCCTTAGGTTCCGGCGGCGGAGGCTCTGGTACACAGAACTCCTCTTCTAAAGGTAATGGACAAGGCCAGAGTCAAGGTTCGGGTCAAGGCTCAGGCCAACAAGGGTCGGGTCAGGGGCAAGGTACGGACCAGCAAACGGGCCAAGCGTCCAATGCGGGGAATTCTAAAACAGGAGTGACAATAATCCAAGTGTCGTCGAATAGCGATTTTTACATCACGCCAGGAAGACGTTTCTTCGACATCGTTTACTTACCCGATTATTCGGACAAGCGCATCATCCAAGTCAAGGAGGGCCTAGGGAATGCCAATCTTTCGGTTGTATTGGCGCAAGGTTGGTCGCTGGCGGCGTTGAATAGCCAGGTGGACAATAGCCAACTGACAAAGGCACTCTTGGACACCTACGAAACCGGGTTGCAATTAGCCCAAAAGGCAGCCGAAGTTTCGTTATTTCCCCCGTCGGCGCTTGAGGGTGCAGTCCCAAACACTAAGGTCGCTGGCGTCGAGGTGTCGTGCAAGCTAATGGCCGTCACGATGGTGGCGCCTGGCCTTTATCCCCTACCGAAAGATCTGGTCTATCCGCAAAAGCCGGATGCCAATGGAAATACTCCTTCGTTAATGGATCGCCTGGGATTGAAAACTTACACGATTTATGTGATTCAAGCCCTGACACCAACTGGGGACTCGCCCCTTAACTTCACGCCGTATGGAAATCCGCCTCCGCTGCCTGGTGCCAGTAGTGGCAACGGTACAGGAAATAATAAGTCTAATGGTCAAAATGGGGCCCCATCCCCAACTCCAACTCCTACAGCGAGCGAGATTCAGACCAAAGTTTTGAATTTCATAAATAAATCCGCACCCGGTAAGCCACCGTTTGATTTTAGCAGCAAAAACGTCGTCAGTGTCGTTTCTACTGTGCCTTCCTCGGGCACCGTTACTCTCACCGTTGGGATGAATCAAGTGCCAGCAGAAAACGACTTGGCCCCAGCCACAAAGCAACTGACTGACTTGGCCAACTCGGTGCTCAGCCAATGGACTCTCTCAGTAGATAAGCTCAATGTCCAAAAACCAATCTCGTCCGGCGCAGGATCCTAGGATGCAATGGGCCAATTTGGCCTATCCCGAACAATTCTTTCTGGCGCAGAAAATCATTCGTCGGCGCAAAAATGAATGGCACCGGCGTTATTCCGGTTTGCATGGGATTGGCTTCGGGGTGCGGCACGTTCAGAAAGCACGCCTAGAAAAAGAGCCACCCGCAATTATATTCTTCGTCAAACGCAAGGGCCGCCTTGGACGCGGTGGTCATTTGCTGCGCGTGGTACTTTCCCGCTTTCGCCAGAGGGGTAAATGGGTGACCATGAAGGTGCCGACAGATGTCGTTGAATGCTCCAAAGGGAAATTGCAATGTCCTTTTCAGGCTTGTGATTCAAGCGGTAACAATCTGGTCATGGGGAATGCCTGTTGCGCCTTGTCGATCAGCAGTGCGCCAGGCGCATTGGCGCAATTCGTGCTTGGTTGCCATCATGTCTTTTTAGCTTCCGATCTCAGTCCAACGATGAGTCCTGGCCCGGTGGATCACATTTCTTATAACGGCATTCGTATCGGAACGATTGCTGCATCGGGAAAAATGAATCCTGGATTACCACCAACGGATTATTCACAAGATGCCGCGCTCGTAAATATCGATGATGCAGCTAGACCTGCCCTCCAAAGTTATTGGCAACCTTGGACCCCCACCGGGTTGGCTAGGGGAACAGTACCGTTACTCCCGGAAGGAAATTATGGTGTCTACGCCAATGGCTCTTTCATCCAGGCCAAGATGCATTGCTGGGTAACGGATTTTAAGGTGCCGGTCAACAAAGGCCAATACATTCTTCTCGCGGAAGCGCTACTTTACGACGGGGATATATCCGGTGTCTACCCAACAAATGGTTGTAGCGGTGGTGCGTTTGTCAATCGGGACAATGATATGATAATAGGGATGCACATGGCCCGAATGCTATCAAATGACACTCCGTCTGGGCAAATTTGTGTAGCCGAGCCGACATGGACTTTGGTGACACCCACAGGCCCTTTTGCCGATAGCCTTTATTTGGCCAAAGTTTAATTTTTGCTTTTAGCGGATGCAATGCAGCCCAGTGCATGCAAGAAAAATTGACTTTATACGCCATAGCGCACATCGATGACTCATGAATAAATATATTTTGTTCGCCTTGGCCATCATCCTATTGCCTTCCTTGATTTTCGGCCAAGTCTATGTGCATGGATATACCAGAAAAGATGGCACTTATGTTGCACCGTACATGCGGTCTTCGCCGAATGGTACAACGATCGATAATTACAGCACCAAAGGTAATATTGAGGTTGCCCTGATTTGACGGACAGCGGGATAGGGGTCAAAACGAAAGACCCCTGATGAAGACGCAATCAAGTGATGCTGGAGGGCGTGGTCGGCACGCCAACTACAGTGCGGAGTATATTCGGGAGGCGCTGGAGCTGTGGCGCACGAGTGGTCGCAGTGCGACCACGGTGGCGGCCGAGCTTGGGATTCGGCGCCCCCTGCTGTACCGGTGGGCCGCCACGCAGCGGCGGGCCACCGGTACCCAACCGGATTCGCCCGCGCGACCCGTGCGCAGTCTGGCCGAGCTGGAGGCGGAGATCCGGCGGCTGCGCGAGGAAAATGAGAAGCTGCTGGAGCAGCGTGAAATCCTAAAAAAATCCCTGGGCATCTTCTCCGAAGCGCCGCCGAGAGGTATGCCCAGATCGAAGCCATGAGCGGCCACCACAGCATCGAGCGCTTGTGTGAGACGTTGCTGGTGTCGCGCAGCGGCTTCTATGACTGGCGGCGACGGCAGCAAGCCCCCGGCCCGCGCCAGCGCGAGAACCTGGCGCTGCGCCAGCGAGTGCGGACGGCTTTCGACCACTATGGCAGCCCGCGCCTGGCGCGGGCGCTGGGGTGCGCGGGCAGCCGCAACCGCATCGCGCGCCTGATGCGCGTCGAGCGTCTCCGGGCGCGTCAGCGCTCCAAGTTCCGGGTCGTCACCACCGACAGCCGCCACGACGGCCCGATTGCCCCGCATCGGTTGCTGGGCGTGACGCCACGCACCCTCAACGAGGTCTGGACCACGGACGTGACGCATATCCTGACCGCCCAGGGCTGGCTCTACCTGGCCGCCGTGCTCGATGTGCACAGCCGCAAAGTCGTGGGCTGGGCCATGTCGGAGCTCTTGGACGCACCACTCGTCGTGGCGGCCTTGCGCATGGCCATCTCCCGGCGGCAACCCACCGGCTCCGTCATCGTGCACTCGGATCGTGGAGCCCAGTTCGCCAGTGGCGTCTATCGTAAAACCCTCGCGGCCCATGGCCTGGTTCCCTCCATGAGCCGCCCCGGCAACTGCTACGACAACGCCCACATCGAATCGTTCTGGAGCAGCCTCAAATACGAACTCATCTACCGCCAACGCTTCGCCTCCAGAGCCGCCGCCCGCAGCGCCATCTTCGATTACATCGAGAGCTTCTACAACCGCCGCCGGCTCCACTCCAGCCTCGGTTATCAAAGCCCACTCGACTTCGAAACCCAACTCAACTAACCAACCTTACCCCTATTCCACTGTCCGAAAAATCGGGGCAAGCCCATATTAACCCCTATACTGGCGAACCAGGCACCAAGAATCCTTCGCCAGATTCGGGGAATACTTATACGAACTCACCTACTTCCAATCTCATCCAAAATCCTCCCCTCCTGGTTAATCCTGCAACGACTATGCCCGTTGCTCCTCAGACAACAATCGCGGCTCTGGCAACTACTCCTTCCCCGGCCATTAAACCTATTTGGGATCTTCATCTTGGTATGTCGCCAGACGAAGTTACAAAAATTATGGGGCCACCTCAAGGAAACGCTGGAGATAGTAAGAGCGTGATCTGGATTTATTATCAAGGCACGGTTCAATTCAAAAATGGCAAAGTTATATTGCTTTCGGCCAACGAGCCTGGATGAAACCGTGTAAGCTGCAGACCTATCATTTTCACCCAACCACTGCTCACGTAGCTTGCGCCTTGCTGCGAAATTTAACCCACTCCTTAAAACCCTCAACGATAATAGGGCCGAGCGTGCCGACCCAACGCCGCAATCGATCAAATTTATCGTCAGTCTTGGCCGGCAGATGACTCAATGGCTTTGCATCAATTATGTTTTGGTAGCAAAGCAAAATAGTTTTGATGGCGTTTTCTTTACGGTAAAATGCACAGTTTGTAACGGAATCTTGAACGAATTTCCGCGCCTCAATTTCGATACGATTGAGCGGATCGGTCGACCACAAAAGGATCGGCGTATAAGGAATGGTGTCGCGGATTTCACGGACGACAAAAAAACCGGTGATCTCTCCATCGCGAGTTAGCTCTTTGGCGTAGCGTTTGCCCGGCGGCATCATCACATCCACAAGAAAGAGTGCTACGTCATTCCATTTCCCATTCGTCAGATTTTTATGAACTTCGTCAACGAACTCGATATATTCGATTTGGAAATTCGTATCCAAAAGCTTGAGTCCACTAATGATGAATTTCGCCTGATGGGAATCGTCGTCAATCAAGACAATGCGAGGACTGTTTTTATTGGTTTTCATGATAATAGACCGACATCTCACGAACAATTAGCTTGGTAAACTGCTCCCTGACCGGTGGCAATTATGAAACAGGTATCGACCCATTTAATTAGCTATGGCAGTGAACACCCTTGCACAGTGTTCCATGCCTAGTGTCCGTTTCGCAACGCCGGACTTCTCTGATGACTCTGCTTTGTTCATATTTGATTGTCATTAACTTCGTAAGCCAGCAGGCTCATTGTGAAACACCCCGTCCAATGGTTCATATCGAAACGGTCGATCTAACAACGCGTGGTTTAACTCTCCCCAGTGACCGCATCGGGATAGTTATTGCCCAACCACGTCTTTCGCTGACGCCTGCCGAACCGTTTCAATGCCGTGTCGAAACACACCCGCAACAACTTGCTCTGATTGATCGCACTATGGCGATCTCCCGCGCCGCTTATCACGGATCCCATCGAACACACTTTACGATATTCCCGGAGTTCTGCATTCCGGGCATGGCTGGCGTTGCCCGCATTGACGCCGCTCTTCAAGCAGACGAATGGCCTGCGGAAACTGTCGTAATTGGTGGGATAGATGGGCTAGTTCGCGCTGACTATCGCTCACTGATCAGCGCTCCCAGGACGTTTGTGCATTCCGCGTCGAATGGAGCCGATCGAGTCGCCGTGGACCAATGGGTCAATTGCGCGGTGATTTGGATCAAAGGTAAGGACAACACTGTCGAGCGCTGGATTCAACCGAAACTCTACCCGTCGCGCCCCGAGAATAATGCGCAATTTCAAAGGATGTTTCGCGGAGGTTGCGTGTATCTTTTCAAGGGGCTTTATGCCTCAGGAGGCGCTGCCTACCGCTTCAGTTCGCTAGTCTGCTTTGATTGGATCGCGACCATCGGAGCGAATAAGCCTTGGCAATGGCTTCTCAACTCAATGCATAGCGAGGGGGCTCAACTGCTCGCCACGATCCCGCTCACATGGCTATTTGTCATCCAACATAACGATCAGCCCAACCATGCAACGTTTCTGGGCGAGCTGGCCGATTTCTACAACCCGATCCAGTTCCCATCCGCTGGTCGCCAAGGAACCTGTATTGTTTTCGCCAACAACGCTGGCGGCGACGCGCCGGGCCGCGCCGAAACCTATGGATGCACCAGCTTGATCCTTCCGCAAACCACGACGTTTACCCCAACGGATTGCTACGTCACGTATTCCAATGGCGGCCCGCGCTTTCGCGGCAACAACCTAGTTCATCCGCATCGTGATGTGTTTTTTCGCGAAGCCGGGCCGTGCATCCATTCCTTCATTCAAGTGAACCCGGCCTCCATCGTTCCGGGTGCTGCGGGTCAAAGCGTGCCCATCGAAAATCCTTTCGTTTGTCCCATCGATGTCGCTGCAACGGACCCACGGACTCCGGGTGGTGCAGTACCCGGCTCTGTCAAATGGCTTAATGACACCTTAGATGCCATAGAATGCCTGAGCGTTTCCCTTCCTCAAAGTCCGCTGGCTCCGGCGGTAGCGGCTACCCACATGCTCAATGTTCTTGACCTCCGATCCAAAACCGCCGTTCTAGCAACCAAAGTTCTTTCGCTCTGCAGTCCTGCCTTCACCAAGGAACTTTCCAGCCCACTAACAAAGGCGGTCGAGAAGCATGCGGACGAGTGGAGCACGACCGAAACCGAAGCGTTGACGCATGTCACGCACACCCTCGATATTTTCCGCATTGGTTTTACCGATACGACAAGCAACACAAATGGCGCACACGCTGAGGTCACTATTCGTGGCTGGGCGGTGGAAGTCCTTGCGGTGCGCGGTGCAACCCACGACCAAAATCTCAAACACGCCGACAAGCATCTACCTAATCAACGCCGGCAGTTGCTAATTGTATCTCGCGACAATCATAATTCGCCCATCGGCAGTCGCGACGGTACCATTTTTCGCAACAAGCAAGTCGGAATCCAAACGCGTGCTAAATTCAACGACCCGAGTATCAGCCGCTTTCCCATCGGATTCCAGGAATTGATGCAGGAATTCTTGGCGGCTAATACACCACTCGAATTAGAGGGAGCCGTTTATGCCCGACTCACGAATTGAAGCCGAGGCAATGACAAGTCGTTTGCGTGAGCATCTGCGCATGCTGTTGCCAATGGCTGCGATCAGCCACGCCAACTCAGCACAGGCGCTGCCGCCGCTTTTGCTTTTGCAGACTGCACACAACCTCGCGGCCTTCGCACTGCCGAATGGTGACTTTCGCGCTAACTACGAAACGCTTTACGAAGGTTTCAAGGATCTGTGTAACCAGCACCAGCGCGAGTGGGAGCAACTGGACGTCAACTTTGTCTTCTGCCTTCCGCAGCCCGATTCCGATTTCGACGACTTCTGCTCGAAGATTGAGACTGACGTTTACTTCTGCCGCAAATTTGTAATCCCGCTTGACGGAGACCTGCCTCTGGCACTCGCACGTCTGCCATTTCTTCCACTCGATCCGCTAAAAGGTGCGGGACTTCGGCCCGACTCCGCACAGGTTTTCCTTCAGCGCCACGGCATCTCCGCGCTGCTCGCGCGGTATCTCGTCCTGCCGCATCATCGCGGTCCCGAGGAAATTGTGAATGACTGCATTGCACAACAGTTCGGCGAACCGGTCATTTCGCCGGCTGTGCCGCGCACGAGTGCCGTCGCAACCGACCGGTCGCAAGAACCGATCAGGATTGAAAAGATCGAGATTGAGAACTTTCGTGCCTATAGGAAAGCGCAGTCATTCGATATCGCAAGCGACATCACCGTGCTCTACGGTCCCAACGGCTTTGGAAAAACATCATTTTTCGACGCCATCGACTTCGCGGTAACCGGCGACATCGGCCGTCTTGATGGACTCAGCGACAGCCAATTTCAAAAGGCCGCTACCCACCTCGATAGTGAACCGGGAAAATGCGTGGTGACGATGATCGCATCGAACAACGGAGCCTCAATACGCGTCAAGCGCACCGCTAAGGCACGCAATCGCGCTACGCTCAACGGCAATCATAAAGACCGGAAAGCCATACTTGCTGCCCTCACCGGCGCGAGCTCCCCCGGCACCGAACGGATTGACCATCTCGTCCGGCTGTTCCGCGCCACTCATCAATTCAACCAGGAGGAACAGGAACTCACCCGTGAATTTCAAAAGGACTGTCGCCTTAGAGCCGATATCGTATCACGCATGCTCGCCTTTGAGGACTACAACAATGCGGTGGCCAAGACCGAGAAAGTCTATGCGCACTTGGTCCAGATCATGGCCAGTCACGATGCGACGATCCTCGCCGCCCAAACTCTGACCGCCGCAGACCGGGAGGAGATTCGGCGGCTCAGTCAGCCCACTCAGATCGATGGAAGTGCCTCCACCCTGCAAGAAACCATCGCAAGCGTGAGGGGCCGCCTGATCGCAGCCGGCTTTTCTGCCGAGGAAGAGCCTGTCGATACGGCCGTCGTGCGCGGCTGGCGGGCAGCGGTTGCTTCCCGTCATGCCGAACATGTTAGCAAAGGCCGCCGGTTGACCGAGCTCGCCAAGGACTTGGCATCGCTACCTACAACCCGACTCCAGCTTGAAACACGGTCACAGGCTCTTATCGCCAAAGAGCGGGAGCAGACGAAGGCTGAAGCCGACCGTGCTGCCGCTGAACTTGCCACCCAGCGTGCCGACCAAACCTTCACTGAGCACAGTGGGAAGCTGAAAGAACTCAATGCCCGCAATCAGTTGCTAGAATGGATTCGCAGCACCAAGCTGCGTTATACCGAAGCAGTCGCCCTCGAGAAAAAATTGGGCGAGGACTTGGGAGTCCTTGCAACGTTGCTTCGCGAACAGCGTACGGCAGAAGAAAAACTTGCGGTCGAGATCCAAGCGGTCGAAGCAGTCATCTCTCAACAGAGCCTCAAGTCTGCCGGCTTGCAACAGCAGTTAAAATTGCTCACCACGCTCCTTGAAACCCATCCGCGCTATGTAGACCAACGCCGCCGACTGGGAGAGGTGGATGAGGCATGGCGTGTGGTGGAAAAGGAACTCGCGGACTTGCAACCGTTGCACCGCAAGCTCACGCAGGATCAGAGTGATTTAATGGCGGAAGAGAAGCGCCTCGATAATCAGATCAAACAGGTCACAACGCAGCAATCTGATCTCAAACGGCTGCTCACCGACCTTGCTGGGCATATCCACACTGGCGTATGCCCGATTTGCGCGGCCGATTACGGTGCGAAGGAAAAGCTGCTTCAGCGCATCCAAACCCACTCGAATGCTGAGGTTGCCTCGGAACCGCGGCAGCGCCTTCAGCAAATCCGCGAGAAGATTAGCACCGTCAAGCAGAGCCTGGCTGAACTCGCAGCCAAAAAACTCGCTGCCGAACTGCGCCAAACCGCCCTGCAAACTGAGAAAACTCAAATTGAAGCGGCCCTAACAGCCTTCGTTCAGTCGGTTGAAGGCACTGCGCTTTTTCCGGATTCTCCGGCCAGACATTTCGCGGATGAACTGCGGCGACGCGTCACCGCCTCCAACGCTGAAATTGCCCAGCACAAAACGCCGATGGCCAAACATCAACACTTGCTGGCTGCGTTGCGTGAGTCGCTCGCGGCCAACCGCCAAGTTTCCCTACAAAAACAGTTCGAGCACGACGAGAAATCCAAAACGCTTACGAGCGTCCGGGCCGAACTCTCACGCATGCGCGCCGACCCACGGCTCGGACGATCATCTCTCGATATTGATCGAGAGCAGTTGGCCGAAGCCGGGCGGCTGACCACCGAGCAATTAGTGCGCGCGAACGAAGACTTGAAGGCAGCTGAGCTGGCGACCGTGCTAAAGAAAACTGCCTTTACCGCAGCCCGCCAGATTCTCGTCGCCTTACGTCCGGATATTCAAACTTTGCGCGCCCAAATCGCGGCAGACAAAAAATGGATTGCTGACTTTGAAGCCCGACTAACGGCGTCGAACCTTTCTCCGACGCTGACGCCAGACGCCTTGGCGGACCTAGTGAAAGCGGAATCCCAGCATCAAGCGGATGCCGCCGTGCTTGTGGATAGCACGACCAACTTAGAACTCGCCCTTGACGCGGCCACTACCGCTGCGGCGCTTTCGCGGCTAACCGACAATATTCACGCAGCCAATAAGCGGAAGACCGATGCGGAAAGCGAACGCAAGCGGCTCAAGCCGTGGGCTGACTTCTTTGACGAACTGCGGTCTTTGCTAAGCGCCAAGCAGAATACCGCGATTGCTACATTCACTCGTGAATATGGGCCGCGCGCATTGGTGATCCAGCGCCGCCTACGATCAGTCTATGGCTTCGAGGACATCATCCTCAGTCCCGATAAAAGTGACATAGTTGTGCGCGCCACTCGGCGCGGAGAACCGCTCCGTCCCATTGACTATTTCAGTCAATCCCAGCAGCAAACCCTGTTGCTCGCCCTGTTCCTGACGGCTTGTAGCTCACAGACTTGGTCAAACTTCTGTCCCGTGCTTTTGGACGACCCCGTTACTCATTTTGATGATCTGAACACCTACGCCTTCCTTGACCTGCTCGTTGGCTTGCTGGACGCGCACAACGGACCGCGCCAGTTCATTCTCTCAACGTGTGACGACCGTTTGTTTCAGTTGGCCCGCCAGAAGTTCCGGCATCTTGGCTCCCGCGCGGCCTTCTACACGTTCGTCTCAGTAGGGAGGGACGGTCCGCAGATCGAGGCGGTCACGTCTTCCTAGTCAGATCGTGTGCGACGAGTGCCCGGTACTTGCCTAGTAGTAGCCCGACGCAGCCGTCGAAGAGGCCGTGGAGGGCTTCAGTGCGCTTGGGCAGCAGCGCAAGGCTGTCGCCCTTCATGGTCTCGGTGAAGCCGTTGAACAGGCTCCAGGCCGTCCGGGGCGCGAACTCCGCGTGCGCGGGCTTGCGCCACTGACCCAGCACGGGCAGAGCCGTCCGGCAGCCCATGACCCCGAGGTCCAGGGCGCGGACGATGAGGTCATGCGCGTCCCGGTCAACCAGGGTGTGCTCCTTGTAGGCCGCAATACGGCGCTCCTGGGTGTGCCATTTCTCGACCAGCCGGGCCACGGCACGTTCGGCGATCATCGGCAGATCCCGCAGGATGAAGCGGGTGTGCTTGCGGGCGAACTTGACTTCGCCCCCGAAGGCCAGGTTGTCGCAGACGAAGACCTGGGTACCGGCCACGATGCCCGCCGGGAAGGTCTTGTCGTGCGAGTTACGCAGGCCCATGACCCAAGCGTAGTCGATGTTCTCCTGGCCATTGCGGATGTGCATGAGGCCGAAGTAGCGCTGGCCGTCGTGCGACAGGCGATGGGCCTGGTTGACGATGGCGAGGTTGCTGGCCCTCAAGGCGTGTTCGACCTGCTCGACGAGCCCCAGGTGCGGGATGGGTTTCCGAAACCTACCATCCCCTCCCTCTCAGTCTGACAATGAGACTGACAATGACGCCGACGTTCGCCCGTGTCTCCCGCTGTCGCATCTCCCTCTGAGACAGCAGCCTATGAGTAGGCTTTAACACCTCGAGGGTTCAATTCCCTCCGCCCGCACTCTATCGAAGCTTAGTATGTAAGCAAAACAGGTTGCCTACTGCACCGGGAATTGGACCTGTTGCAGGATGAGTTGCTTGGGCGGCAGGGGCATGACGCTGACCCCGGCGGCGGAGGTGATGGAGTTATTCGCCCCAATGCGGGAAAATCCTGCGTAGCGGGTCGTCCAGCCGGGATTGAAGCCGACAAAGGTGGTTTGCACCGTCGAGGGATTGATTTGCTTGGTGAACACGGCGGTAAAGACGATGTCGGTGGTTTCGGTGCCTCCGGAGTCCACGGCCTGGCCAACATAGGTCCAGTCGGGCGTGCCATAGGCGTCGAGAACATGGAGGAAGTCCATGACGTCAATCTGCTTGAACGTCGGCTGAAGGGCGGCCTGGGCGCCGGCGGCGGCGTTCAGCGTAACCCAGCTTGACCACAAACGATTAACGTAGGGCAGCACCGCATTCGGGTTGGGCGTCGTGCCGGTCATGGGATATGGCGTGTCACCCGGGTTGTAGGGCACGCCACTGAGCGCGGAGGCGAGCGCCATGGACAGCCAGTTGGCCGGTTGATAGAGGGAGGAATTACGCGCGTCGGTCCACTCCGTGCGCATCATGGCGCCGGCCCAGCGCTTCATGAAATCGGTGTTGCGGGAGATGCCCAGCGTCCACGGCGTGGGCGGGAAGGATTCGATGAATTTCGAGCCGGTGGGGAAAGCGTAGAAAAAATTATTCAACGACGGACTGCCTTTGTTGAGGATGGAATTGCCCGAGCTGCCCGCGCCGCCGAACGCCTGCGGTGCGGTGTAGAAAGCCGACGGCGTGGTCTCGACATAGCCGGTGTTAATGGGGATATTGTTGTTGCCGCCGTTGTTGATCGCATTGCTTGAGGCAATGGTGGTGACCGGCACCCAGGTGTATTTGTTGTTTGCCGTGTTCGTCAGGTTGTAATTTTTATCGTGGAAGTACGCATCACCGGCGCTCTGGCCGGTCGCCAGCAGGTACATGCCCAGGTCCACCACGGCGCGGCGGTCGGTGCCGCCGCCCCACAGCACGATGGCCGCCCACGGTTGCAGACCCTCCCAGATGGAGTTCTCATTCTCGTCGTCGTAGCCGTCATTGCCCGTGCCGTAGGAATGCCAGATGGACCAGGGCACTTTGGCCGTGTCTTTGGTGCTGCCATCCTCGACATCGCCGGCGCGGCCGGGCGGCATCCCCGTGGCCCAGCCATGGCCGTTCCATTGGTCAAAGAAGGCGAATTTCTGGTAGGTCATTTCCGCATTCGTGTACAGGGAGCTTTGCAAGGCGGCGTTGTCCGGGTCATTGGCCAAAGTCATCAACCACTGATCCACCGCAGTGCCC
>Ga0206873_1234_pt1 | contig 15549 bp, 11 predicted proteins | sample Alteio_BWOrgCont_11_FD_152631 | JGI IMG/M metagenome (GOLD analysis project Ga0206873, IMG submission 152631) | Enriched cells from forest soil in Barre Woods Harvard Forest LTER site, Petersham, Massachusetts, United States -... | ecosystem: Environmental > Terrestrial > Soil > Temperate forest >...
TTTGTGTTCATTATCAATGCTTTATATGGCATTAAAAATACATTAGATTTTTTTAACTCAGCGGGTTTAAAATGAATGCTTCTCATATATATACTATACGAAAGATTTCCAAAAATGGTTGGGTTCATTTATGTTATTTTTATTTACACAAGCATTTAACATCATAGTAATCAATATATTAAATGATTTGGATGAATTGTGGGAAAAATTCAGATTAGTTCTTATCGCCACCTCTGCTCTTTTTTAGGCTAAAGGGCAGTTTAATTTTTGAAGGAAGATCGAGAAAACCTTTAAGCGCATTAAAATAGAGTGCAATAACCAAAAATATGCTCATAACCCAGATAATACATAAATTGACTATATAGGTATCAAAAAGCTTCCCGAACATTTTTTTAGTGGGTGCATAAAATTGTGCATTGCCGAACAGGCTCGATTTCATCGGATCTAAGAAAACAGGGTCGACATGCTGAACCAATTCATGGTCATTTTCCATAATATTTGTAAGATCATCGCCATTTTTTACCAGACCTTCCAGGCGTTCGTTGGTATAATCATATTTGAGGTTATCAAAAGCTGCTTTTGCTTCAGTTGTAGCAGTTAATGATTGTATAAGTTTGTCTTCTTTGTTGAAATAAGTACTAAACAAATCAACATAATAGTCGTTAACCGAATTAAGGTATTGAGATGTTCTATTATCAATATTGTCAGAAAAATGCTGGATATTTAAACTATCTATATAGGCAAATGGAACGGAGGGAAGCAGGGCCATCTGTTTGGATATTTCGTTTTTAAGCAGCAATAAATTATCGCTTACCTTCTGATTTAAACTTGGGTTTTTGTAATCTTCCTGGCATTCCTCGAGGGTGTTGCGCATTTGAGGTATCCAGTCATTCTTTCTAAATTTGGTTATACTCATCCCTTTATCTAAAAAGTAAAATTTTTTCTCATATTCATTGTTCTTAAATTGATCTACCGTTAGTGCCTCAAATGCCCATCGTGATGTCATTATTTGCCCGACCAGAGGAACATCGGTTTGTGAAGCTATTTTAGGGTTAAGCTTACTAAACTTGACTACTAACCCGCTTAAAAGAATCTGTGGTATTATAAGGAAGGGTATGAGTATGTATATATTAACAACGGATTTAAAACTGGCTGATATGTTTAGTCCTAATAAATTGGAAAAACAACTTACGCTAAAAAGAACAAGCCAGTAATCCATCCACATGCCTTTTACATTCAGAATGGAATTGCCGATGGTAACAAACAAGGCCATTTGAACGGCGGAAATGAAAAACATAATGAGTATTTTAGAAATAAGGTAGCTGCCTTTGCTCAGGTTGAGGAATGATTCGCGCTTTCTTATTTTCTGGTCGCCTATAATTTCTTCAGCACTTACCATAAGACCAAGGAAGATAGCAACAATAACCGACATGAAAATATAGGTGGGAATATTCTCATTCGAAAAGAATGTATAGCCGGTATCCTTTAAAGAATCAGTAGTGTGAAACCGAATTAGTCCCGCTAAAATACAGGCAAGTACGGGTGCTTCAAAAAGACTTATTATGATGTATTGTGTGTTTGTAAGTTTCGATAATACGTCCCTGGTTACAAATGTTTTAAATTGGCTGAAAAGGCTAGGTATAGCGAAGTCTGTTTTAGGAACTTTTTCGTGGTGATCATCTGCTTGCGGCAGGGCATTGTTTTTTAAAAAATGAGTATTCCATTCCACCGGGGATGTTTTACGCTTTAAGGTAAGATTGCCATATTCATCCAATATTTTAGCCTCAATAATATTGAAAATTTCTTCGGGGGTTACATTGCCGCAGGTGATGCACTCGCTCTCATTTGCATTTACCTGACTGCTTACTGTTTTAAAGTAAACGATTGCTTCAATAGGGTTGCCATAGTATATAGGGTACCCACCTTTATCAAGGATATATAATTTATCAAACATCTTGAAAATATCGGAAGATGGCTGATGGATTACCACAAATACAAGTTTTCCTCGTAAGGTTAGTTCTTTAAAAAGATCCATTATATTTTCCGAATCTCTGGAGGAAAGCCCTGAAGTAGGCTCATCAACAAATAGGATGCCTGGTTCACGAATTAATTCAAGGGCAATGTTAAGGCGCTTCCGTTGTCCTCCACTGATGGTTTGTTCCAGCGGGTTACCTACTTTTAGGTTTCGGGCTTCAAAAAGCCCTAAGTCAGTTAAAACTTCATCACACCTTTTCGTTATTTCATCATCATTAATGTTCCCGAAAGAGAGTTTTGCGCTATAAAAGAGGTTTTGAAAAACACTCAGGTTTTCAATAAGTAAATCATCCTGCGGTATATATCCTATTTGCCCTGATATAGCAGGGTCTCCGGAGTGTATATTTATACCATTTATTGATACTTCTCCTTTGGTAGGTATGGAAAGCCCGTTCAAAATTTTCAGCAAGGTGCTTTTTCCGGCGCCACTGCCTCCCATTATTCCAATAAGCCTGCCCGACTCTTCATGCAGGTTTATATCATGAAGCCCCTGATCAACTTTATTAAAGAAATAATCAACGTGTTTTACTTCAAATACAATTTTAGAAGTGGATTGGCTGCTAAGAAATGTACCTACTACATCACTGTAATAGATCGGATGAATTTTCTGGTTTCTTAAAGCGGCTCCCTGGTTAAAGATATTTACTTTGAAAGGTTTAATTACTTGTCCGTTCAGATATATGGTGGAATTGCCAAAATACCTGAAGGCATATATATTGATGCTAGCTATATATAGAATAATTATTCGTCCTTCCAGATTTTCGCAATAAAGATGCTTTGCTTCAACTGCTTTATGTTCCCGGAGGCTGTCGACGACCAATATTTTAGCAATGTCATGGATTTTATCTTCCGATGATATTACGAAATCTTTAATGCATAAATATTCAGCAGGATCTATTTTAAAACCTTCAGCTACATTATTAATAAATTCAATTGCCAACTCCGACTTCCCTATTTCAGATGTAATAAATTCAATAAGGCGGATAAGTACTACCGTCTTTTGTTTCTGAGTTAGTTCCTTATTAATGTCAGTGCATATACGCAATACTTTTACGGAGTTTACGGATAACTTTTTTACACTTCCATCCTTTTTTTTAGAAGTTTGCTGAAGTTCTTCCAAGTGGTTGCGGTAAATACCCAGATATTGTTGGACAAGCTCAAGGTTGAGCAATTCGCTAAGAAATGACCGGACTACTTCAATGGCATTTTCATTCTCAGAAGTCTCCGCATTTGCAATAATTGCAAATAGCTGCATAAGTGCCCGTAAAATTTTTTCACTCATAAAGTAGTTTTAGCAAAAGTATAAAATCCGTTAAACATGCATTTATTAAATCTGAATTCCAATAATTAAAATATCATCCACCTGCTCCAAATTACCTTTCCATTCTTCAATTGTTTTTTCTAGTTTCATTTTTTGTTCCTCCATTGGTCTAAGCGCATTTGCCAATAAAGTTTCCTTCATTTGTTTGTAGTTAAATTTTTTGCCTCTTGGCCCTCCAAACTGGTCCGCATAGCCATCGGTGAATAAATACAGAGTATCGCCTTTTTGAAGCTTCAAATTGTGGGTGTTGAATGGGATGGGTTTATCGTTCTTTCCTATTGGTTGCTTATCGCCGGTAACTTCATGTATACCACCATATTGTATACACCAAAGAATGTTATAGGCTCCGCTCCATTGCACTTCCTTTGTATTGGTATTTATGCAACATAAAGAAATGTCCATACCATCTTGTACATTGCTTTCGCTTTTCTCAAAAGTTTCTAGAACGAGCTCTCTAACTTTATCGAGTATTTTTCCCGGTTCAATTATATGGAATTCTTTCACGGTTCTGTTAAGTGCATTCGAGCAAACTACGCTTACTAAGGCTCCCGGGACTCCATGGCCGGTGCAATCAGCGGCGGCAATTAAAATGTTGTCGCCCGTCCGCTCCATCCAATAAAAATCTCCTGCAACTATGTCTTTAGGTTTATAGAGTACAAATGATTTTGGCAGGAATTGTTTTATCAAGTTCAGCGGTGGTAAAATAGCATCCTGCAAGCGTTTTGCATAATGGATGCTGTCGGTCATGTCTTTATTTTTCTCTTTTATTATTTCTTCATCGTTCTTGTTTTGGGTAATATCAGTATCTACAATAATAATTTTTTTCAATTTGCCCGATATATCAAAAATAGGTGTAAGAGTAGATGATTCCCAAATTTTTTCTCCTTGTTTGTTTAGGTTAAGTGATTCATAAACTACTGAACGTTTTTCACGTACTGCGGTATTGATAATCTTTTTTATGTCGGGATTATTGCTTATTTCATAAATAGTTTCGCCTTTTTGCTTTTTTAAATCTTCAATGGTCATATCATTAAGTTGTGAAAAACTTTCATTCACCCATTCCACTTTTCCTTCGGCATCCATAATAAGGATAACATTTTTTGTTTCTTTCGCCACTATAGAAAGTCGCTCCAATTCAATATTCCTTTCATTTATTATACGATTTTGTTCTTCCAGTAGTTTGGCTGTTTTTTCTTTGCTTTTATATCTTCCATAGAGCAAAAGCAGAACAAGCAATATGAGCACAAACCCACCCAAATAAACATTACGTATTAGAACTTGTTGTTTTTTATCCTGCTCTGCAATTAAATTCAGTTTATCCTGTTCTGCTTTAGCGGAATCTGTTTTCTTGTCAAAATCATAATTCATTTCAGCCTGAACAGTTTTTTGATTTATCAAACTGTCGCGGTATGCAATGTGGTTTTTATAATCTTCCAAACTTTTTTTGTCATTTCCTTGCACACTATCCAAATAGGAAAGATATTCATATATGTTTCGTATTGTTTCCTTTTCATCTGTTTTTTTAGATACAAGCAATGCAGAATCAAGATACACCTGTGCATTATTGTATTTTTTTTGTTTCGTATAAATAGCTCCAATATGGCTCAGGGCAGTACTATATTCACGATTATCCCCTATTTCCTTGCTTATTTCTAATTCCTTCAATGTATATTCCAACGCTTTACCGTAATCGCCCTGCGCCGAGTAAACATTGCTAATATTTTCATATGTTCCGGCTATTATATATTTGTTTTTTATTTCTTGTGCAATAGTTAATCCTTTGAGGTTATATTCCAATGATTTGGAGTAATTGTGTTGTTCATAATAGACCTCCCCAATGTTAATAAGAGCAAGGGCATTCCCCGGCTTATTTCCTGTTTCCTCAGAAATGCGTAACCCTTTAAGATGATATTCCAAGGCTTTTTGATAGTTTTTTTCACTCGTGTAAGCATTACCTATGTTATCCAGGCACCTTCCCACTCCTTTTTTATTTCCTATTTCTTCATATATTTTTAAGGCATTGAGGCGATAGTCTATAGCCTTTAGGTAATTTCCTTCGTGCTGATATACATTGCCTATTAACATAAGAGAGGTTGCAACTCCATTTTTATTTCCAATTTTCTGGTAAATTAATAATGCTTCCTGATTATTTTTGTATGAATCGGGGTAATTGCCCTGAAGAAAATGGCAGTTTCCCATAATAGATAAAGCATCTCCCCGGCCCCTTTCAAATTTAAATTTATCGGCCAATACTAAAGCGTCGTTGGCATATTTTAATGAACTATCATAAGCATCAGTATTGCTTAAGTTATTGCTTATAGCATTTAAGGTAATTACTTTATTGGTGTCGTTATGTTCCGTCTTAAGTAAATTCTTTAAGGAATCAACAACAGGGTTTTGCCCAAATGTATTAAGGCAGTTTATCAAAAGAAGTAATATGGCAAGGCTTCGGCTTTTCATAATGGGTAAAGATAGAGAAAACGAATTTATCTTGCTTGTAGGCAGTTTTCTTAGACCCGTATTCCGATTATACATACATCATCCGTTTGTTCCATGTTACCCCTCCATGCTTCAAAGATTTCATTAAGTTTTTGTTTCTGTTCGTCCATTTCTAAAGTCGCTATATTACTTAGAGTCTCCTGGAAAGGCTTGTATTTAAATTTTTTTCCCTTAGGGCCACCAAACTGGTCGGCATAACCATCGGTGAACAGGTAAAAAGTGCCACCCTTTTGGAGTTTTAAATGCCGGGTATTGAATGGAATAGGTTTATCGTTTTTCCCGATAGGTTGCTTGTCAGCCTCTATTTCATGTATTTCTCCATTCTGTATATACCATAGTGAATTATATGCCCCGCTCCATTGAATTTCTTTTGTTTTTGTATTTATACAGCATAGTGAAATATCCATACCATCTTGCACATTACTTTCGCTCTTTTCAAAAGTTTCTAATACAAGTTCACGCACTTTGTCCAGTATCTTTCCGGGTTCTGTTATATGAAATTCTTTTACCGTACGATTTAATGCGTTGGAGCAAATTACACTTACCAATGCTCCGGGCACACCATGTCCTGTGCAATCTGCAGCAGCTATTAAAATAGTATCACCCATACGTTCCATCCAGTAAAAATCACCGGCAACAATATCTTTTGGTTTATAAAGTACAAACGACTCGGGTAAATAGTGCGCAATTAAACTTACAGGCGGTAATATGGCATCTTGTAGTCGTTTTGCATACATGATTGAATCGAGAATATCTTTATTCTTTTCTTCAACTATTGTTTTTTGCTTCTCAATAAGATCTTTTTGTTTTTCTACCTCTTCTTTCTGTTGAGTAATAATAATATTGGCTCTCTGCTTTTGCCTATATCCTCTGAATATGAAAAAGGCAAGGAGGATCATAAGAATAAAACCTCCAATAAAGGAATTCAGCAACATTTTTTGATGCTGACTTTCTTTAGCCGCAATTATATCCAGTTTGTTCTGCGCGGCTTTGGCAGAGTCTGTTTTCCTGTCAAAGGCATAGTTGATTTGGGCCTCTTCTATTTTCTTGGTGTTGGCATCATTTGTTATACTATCGCGGTAAATAATATAAGTTTCATAGTCTTTAAAAGCAGTTTTGTAATCGCCACTAATACTATCCAGTGCTGCCAAGGAAGCATAAATATCTTTTATGTCTATTTTCTCACCTAAACTTTTTGCTAGATTCAAACCTGAATCGAGATAGGCTTTTCCTTCCCTGTTTTTTCTTTGAAGAACATAAATACTGCCAATGTTACCAAAGTCATTGGCCATAGTGCTACTATTCCCTATTTTTTTAGCAACGGATAGTCCTTTAAAATAATACTCTAGAGAATTGGAGTACTTTCTTTCTTTAAAATAAAGTGTTCCAATGCTATTTAAATTATAAGCAACGCCTTGGTTATCCCCAATTTCCTGGTGTATCTGTAAAGAGTTTAAAGCATAGTTCAGTGATTCCGAATATTTTCCACTGTCAGCATATATAATTCCAATATTTCCTAAATTACGGGAAATACCGGTTTTATCTCCTAATTCCCGGCATATTGCCAATGCTTTAAAGTCATAGTTCAATGCCTGGCGAAAATTGCCTTGATTCATATAAATAATACCTATGTTACCCAAATTTATTCCAATACCGGTTTTATCTCCTATTTGCTGGCATAATTCTAATGCAGTAAGGTCGTATTGAAGCGCTTGCGGATAGCTCCCTTTATTTCTATAAATAACACCTAAACTGTGGTATGCGCCTGCCATGCCTTTTTTGAATTTAAGATTTTTAGCTAATGCCAGTGATTGGTTTGCACAAGTTATTGCAGTGTCATATTGGCCCCTTCGCCATAGTTTTTCACTTAATAGGTTAAGCGTGTTTATTTTGTTGGTGTCGTCTTTTTCAGTTTTTAATGCATTATGCAGTGAGTCTATAAAATGGCTCTGTGCAATGCCGTAATGGCAGGTTGCGGCCAAAAGTAATATCAGAAGATTTCGCCTTTTCATGGATCCCGAGCTTTTATAACATGAAGTAAATTGAGTAATCAATAGTATCGTATCTTTGAGGCGTTTAGGTATCTGAATGAGGCAAATATAAGCACACTATACCTATATTTGGCAAATGTTAAATTTAGAACAAATATACTATCTACTTTAAGAAGCATAATGATTAAGCGATACTTCCGTTTTTTATTTTATCTTCCGGTGTTGTGCTGTTTTCTGTTTTGTGTGGTAACCAATGCACAAAATATTTTCCGGCTTGATAGTATTAAAGGTAAGATTACGCTTAATAAAGACTGGAGGTACCATCATGGGGATAAGAAAGAATTGGCCAATGCTGCCATTGATGACATGGGCTGGGATACTATTTCATTAGGTACCATTCAAACTTCATTTCGACTTGGTAATGACACTGGCATAGTGTGGTTACGCTTACATTTAAAAGTTTCGCCTGCTCTTTTTCATAAAACTTTAATACTTCAGGTTTATCAACAAGGTGCGTCAGAAATTTACCTTAATAGTAAGTTAATTGAAACATTTGGTAGGGTAGGCGATGAACAAACAGAAGTTCCATATGATCCGGGAAATAATAAATACTACCTTCAACTTGGTGGAGATACTTTACAGGTAATGGCCGTACGTTATTCTCAAAGTAAGGTAAATAAAAATAAGAACGTTACTGTCTCTTTCTTAACTATTCAGTTGGCCGACCCCGGTATGATTAATGAAATTGATTCGGGACTAATGGCTACGGAATGGGGCAGTTTGTTAATATTTGCTGTATTTCTTACACTTTCTATATTTCATTTTTTGCTTTTTATATACTATAGAAAAGCGCGGTCTAACTTATATTATAGTGTTTTGGCCTTAATGATAGGCTATATTTCATTGAGTCCATTTCTTCAGATTACTTCTCACAACCCTATAAATAAGATGGTGATAAGTCAATTGGACAGTTATCTGGTTGCTCCATGTTTCCTTCTTATAGTGGTGCTTCTTTATAATATTTTCAACCGAAAGTTAAATTGGTTCTTCTGGACCCTTATTGGACTTACGGTTTTATCTGAACTGGCAATTGCAGTGCATAATTCTAACATTTCAGCCATTGTTATATTTACACAAACTTGTTCCGCCTCTTGTGCAGGGATTGTGATGATAATAAAAGCATTGCGGAAAAAGCAGCCGGGGGCGTGGATCATAGCATCGGGTTTTCTTATTTTTCTTTGTTTGATACCGGGACTAATATTAATTTTTACTATCGGCGCCATAGTTAGCCACGGAAGTTTTAGCTTTAATGGAGGTAATGCCGGAACAATAACAGCGGTAATGCTCATTGTATGGATATTCAGTATACCGTCATCCATGTCTGCTTTCCTTGCCAGTGATTTTGCCCGAACCAATAAAAAGCTTTCTCTTCAATTAGTTCATGTGAAACAACTTTCTGAACAGAACATCGAAAAAGAAAGAGAAAAAAAACAGATAATTGAAGGGCAGAAAGAGATGCTAGAAATACAGGTAAAGGAGAAAACATCTGAAATTCAGGAACAAAAGAACGAACTGGTACAAAAAAACACAGAAATTATTGACAGTATATTATATGCTCGTCGAATACAGACTGCAATCTTGCCTACCGAGGAAATGCTTAAAGAAGCATTGCGAGAGTACTTCGTTATTTTTAAGCCGAAGGACGTTGTTTCGGGAGATTTTTATTGGTGCCATGTATATGGAGATAATGTGGTGTTTGCTGTTGCAGATTGTACAGGGCATGGGGTTCCCGGTGCACTAATGAGTATGATATGTAATAGCCTGCTTAATGAAGTGGTTGCAGATGGAAAAGCTTATGAGGCTGATTTGATATTAAATGAACTAAGGAATAAACTGGTCATCACCCTGCAGCAGAGCGGCGGGCAAACCACACGTGATGGCATGGACATTGCCCTATGTATATGGAATAAAAAGAACAATATCCTTCAGTATGCAGGGGCTAATAACCCGCTATACAGAATAACCGAAAAAATAGCCCAGGATGCTGCCATTGAACAAACTGGCAAGATAAAGGTGCACAGTAACCATTTATTGGAAATTGTGGGAGATAAGCAACCTATAGGTTATCAGGAAGGTAGGATGGATATTCCGTTTACTAAACATGTTATTCAACTACATAAAGGTGATACCATTTATATAACATCCGACGGGTATATTGACCAGTTTGGAGGAATCAAGAACAAAAAATTTACGTCAAAAAGGCTGCGTGATCTTTTGGACACCCTTATAAATCAACCTATCGACAACCAAAGAATGGCGCTTGTACAAATCATAGAGGATTGGAGGAAAAATGAGATACAAACGGATGATATTTGCGTATTTGGAGTAAAAATAACATAGGTATTTACAATTCTATTATATTTACGCCCTGAAAAATAATATTGTTTATACCCTAAGTTATTTTTTTATATATAAAATTGCAATAATCATAATTTATTATATTTGTACCTTTTTAGTAAGCAACTTAAATAAAGAAACCTAGAAACAGATATGGATATTCAATATTTCTACGATAAAATGGACAGAAATAACATCCTGTTGTCATACAAGGGTGATATTACGTCGGAGTTACTTACTTCAATTCTTGATATTATTGAATCGAAGATGGATACTCTGCAAGAAAAGCCTCAACTGCGTAAGAAGGTATATATAGTTTTAGTGGAGCTATTGCAAAATTTGTATCACCACATGGATACCCCTTCAATGGATGAGAATGCTGAAATAACTAAAAAAGCAATTTTTCTGATTGGCAAAGAAGAGAATCATTATAAAGTTATAACAGGTAACTACATTAAGAACGATACCGTTCCGGTTCTTAAAAAGAAAATGGATGAAATTAATGCCCTATCACCGGATGAGGTTAAGGAGCATTATAAAAGGATACTCAGCAATGGTCAAATGTCAGATAAAGGAGGAGGAGGACTTGGAATGATTGATATAGCGCGTAGAACAGGAAAACCTCTTTTATATGAATTTGTGCCTGTTGATGGCAGTTTTTCGTTTTTTACACTTAACGTAGTAATTGAATAAATATAAACCGGTAACTAGAAATAAATATACATATGGAAGTAATCACGCTAGAAAGCACACCTAAAACACCTTCAATCAAATTTGATTCAAAAGAAGGTAAGCTTCAAATAAAAGGAAGGTCAATACCTGAAAACTCGGTTGAGTTTTATAAACCTTTGTTGGAAAGTTTAGGAAGATACGCCAGCTCTCCAACAAACCCTACACAGGTAGATATTCAATTGGAGTATTTTAATACAGCATCGTCAAAGTGCATACTTGATGTGTTGAGAACGCTTGAAACCATTCATAGCAAGGGTAATAAAGTAGTAATTAACTGGTTTTATGAAGAAGATGACGAAGATATGCGCGAAGTAGGAGAAGACTACCAGGCTATCGTTAATATGACGTTTAATATGCAACAAGCAGAACTGGATTAATTTAATTCAGTGTAGTACTATTTTTATATCCACTCCAACCCAACCTACTTTAATCGAAGATGAAAAAAGAATTGACCATTACCACTGCCATTTCAGGGGTAATGTTAATGTCGTTTGCTGCCTGCACTAATAACAATAGTGCCACTACAGGAGATAAAAGTAAAGATACCGCTAAAGTTAGCGCTCAAGTTACTACCCTCGCCAATTCAGATACCGATCAATTGCCTAATTTGCTTGAAATAGGAGCAACAATAAAAAATTCCGGATTAAAATTTATTCCCGGACTTACAAATCCTATAAGCGATCCAAGCCAATATAACACTGCCTTTGATAAAGAAATTAACCTCGGTATTTACTTTGCCGACTTATCTTATTGTACATTGAATAAACAAAATCAAAAGTCAATAGGTTACGTAAAAGCGGTTAAAACTATTGCAGATGATATTGGGATCGGTCAAATATTTGGATCGAATGCTTTTTCTCAAAGGTATCAGGCCAACCTGGATAATGAAGATTCTCTTACAGCCATTGTGGCAGATATGCAAGCGAAAGCGGATAATATGCTTGCGCTTAAAGGTAACATGAGGCGAAATGACATGAGGTCAGTAATTTATTCGGGGGCATGGATTGAAAATATGTTTATAGGAGCCAAAGTAAATACCCAATCCAAAAATAGCAATGCGGGTTTCCAAAGCATAGAACAAATAACCCTGCTTGATAATATTTTGAAGGTTTTGATTGAATATAAAACTACAGACCAACATTACCAGGATTTATATACTGATTTGAAACAGGTTGCCGACACATACCAAGCTTTTGATGAAGTAAAAAATTACAATCCAAATAGTAGTAAGTCATTTACACTTACGGATGAGCATACTAAGAAGCTTACGGATCTTTTGGAAGCGCTTCATTCGAAATACATCAAGTAATAACGGTTCTGCCGTAGGGTATCCTGTAAATTTTACAGTCTGTTTAGCTGCCTCCAATTTGCTGAGGTTTGTGTAGTTTTGTACCTTATAACAATAAGTAATGGCAAAGTCAGATAAATTGGAAAGGATGTTACAACTGGTTGCTGAGTTTTTTGATGTGAAAAATGATCCCGAGCAGCTAAGTGTGACCGAAGAAGTGATGGAGAAACTTAATAAAATACATCCTTCAACTATGTCCGAATATAGCGAAGGGGATGGCCCTATCGTATGGATATTGCTTATACCAACTACAGAAGCAGTAATGAACCGCTTTTTAAAAAAGGAAATATCAGAAACGGAATTGTTGAATGAAACAAAGCCTGGAGATAAATATGATGCCATTTATTTGTGCTCTGCATCTGTATTATCGGAATACAGGCGCAAAGGATTAGCAAAACAGGTTGGCATTAAAGCCATACATGAAATAATGAAAGACCACAAAATAAAAGCGCTTTTTTATTGGTCGTTCAGCCCGGAAGGACAGGCGCTTGCTGAAAAAGCTGCTAAAGAATTGAGCCTGCCACTTTATAAACGCTAACATGAAAATATGGAAGTAGCTGTAATAGGTGGCGGTGCAGCGGGCTTTTTTGCGGCGATATCTGCTAAAAAACATCATCCCGAAGCACAAATTACTATCTATGAGAAGTCGGATAAACTGCTGGCAAAAGTAAAAATTTCAGGCGGCGGAAGGTGTAATGTAACCCATGCTTGTTTTACAAACTCCCAATTAATTAAATTTTATCCGCGCGGAGGAAAACAACTTAAAAAAGCATTTGCTCAATTCAACACAACCGATACTGTGAATTGGTTTGAGGGTAGGGGCGTAAGGCTTAAAACCGAAGCTGACGGACGAATGTTTCCGGTTTCAGATAGTTCCCAAACTATTATTAATTGCTTGCTGCAGGAAATAGATGCTCTTAAAATTGAAATCCAATTACATCAACCGGTAGTGGCTATTGAAAAAGAAAATGATAAGTTTAAATTAACCCTGCGAGATAAAATGATTGAGGCAGATAAAGTAGTTATTGCGAATGGCGGTTCTCCCAAGCCGGAAGGGTTTGATTGGCTTAAAAAATTAGGGCATACTATTGAATCGCCTGTTCCTTCACTTTTTACGTTTAATATGCCCAACGAGCCCATTAAATCATTAATGGGGGTATCGGTTGATAATGTAATGGTGAGGATGCCGGGGGCTAAACTTAAAACCGAAGGCCCTTTACTTATAACTCATTGGGGGATGAGCGGGCCGGCTATCTTGAAATTTTCTGCATGGGGTGCGCGGATACTTCAGAGTGTTAATTACCGATTTACCATACAGCTTAATTGGCTTGGTACTATAAATGAAGATAAGGCGCGTGAAATTTTAATGGAAGAAACCAGGCTTCATGCGAAGAAAAAAATAAGCAACAGTAATCCTTTTCAAATACCGCACAGGTTACTGATATTCTTATTATCTAAAATTGGCATTAATCCTGAATTAACGTTGGAAGAGGCCGGTAAAAAGAATCAGAATAGGTTATTAAATACCTTATTGAATGATGAATATAAGGTGGAAGGTAAAACCACTTTCAAGGAAGAGTTTGTAACGTGTGGAGGTGTGTGCCTGGATGATATTTCAATGGATACGATGGAAAGTAAAAAATGCCCGGGACTTTATTTTGCCGGGGAAGTGCTCGATATTGACGGGGTAACAGGGGGTTTTAATTTTCAGGCAGCATGGACCACTGGTTTTATAGCGGGAAAATTGCTACAATAAATTGCATTTAAATCGGTTATTATCGCGTATATAGTATTTTTGTGAATCTATTTCTATACATGAAGTCAGCTCTGGCAGCAATAGTTTTATTTTTTTTATTTCAGTCAGCACATGCACAGGATACGCTTAAACATACCGATAACCATAAGCATAAAACGCATACAAGCGACTCTGCTAAAGTTTCACATTTAAAGCATGAATCTCATTTTAAAGACTCCACAACAACACATAAAAGTGAAGTATCTGTAATGCCGAAATATCCCCGTGACGGCTATATTGCTGTAATGTATGGATTGGCTGTTCCTACCGGTTCCTATTCCCAAAATGAAGGTGCTATTACCGGTTCCGACTTTTCATTAAGCGCTGCATTTCCGGGAATAATTTCCCGTTGGGGCATTGCCTTTAAGTTTGACCATGGCAGCAATGGAATTAATGCAGACCGTTTAAGCAGTACCTTGACGAATAATACCGGATTTGCCAATATTACCTGCTCCTTACCGTATACGTTGGGACATTGCTCTTACTCCTCCTATCTTGCAGGCTTATATATTACATATCCGGGTAATCGCCTTATAATTGATTTAAGGATATTGGCAGGTGCTATGTCAGCCACTTTACCGTCAGTAACTGCAGAGTACTATGACCAAACAACTGGAACCGATGGTCTTCAATACCAAGGTCAAACATCTGGTTCAGCATTTGCCATTGATTTTGGAATTGAAGCAAGATACTCTGTAACACATAGACTTTCAGTTTTTGGAAGCATAGATTATTTGCATGCTGATCCTTCATTTCTTATTGTAACAAGTGGTGCAGCTTTTGCATCGGATGGAAGTATCATACTGGGAAGCGGACAAGAAGTCACAAGCGATCAGGCTTTTAATTTATTTAATCTTTCACTGGGTATGGGATATACCATATCTGCTCAAAAAGCAAAGATTACTAAAGCAAATTATCGCACAGATAAATAATTGGTTACAACTAAAAGTATGAAAGAATATATGTTATACGTCCGTAATGTGGGTGATGGAAAAGCTGGAATGACACCTGAACAACACCTTGAGTTTGTAAAAAAATGCGAGGATTACATCGGCATTCTTAAGAAAGTAAATAGACTTATAGCCGCTCAGCCAATTATCAGGGAAGGAAAAGTAATTTCAAAACAAAAAGGAGAATGGATGGAATCGCCTATAAATTCAGAAAAAGAAATACAAGTAGGATATTATCATATTCGTGCTGAAAACATAGAAGATGCTATTACCATTGCTAAAGGTAACCCCGAGTTTGAATATGTAACTTCTGCAAGTATTGAAGTGCGTCCGGTAAAAACAAAAGAAGAGCTTACTGGATATGCTTATCCAAAAGAAGGATGAGTTTGATTAGTATACGCTTATAATACATATGGATGACGTGCCTCATTGCCAAGCATGAGAAATGTCATGATTATTTAATATAAAGTGACTACCTTTGA
>Ga0206873_1235_pt1 | contig 15535 bp, 9 predicted proteins | sample Alteio_BWOrgCont_11_FD_152631 | JGI IMG/M metagenome (GOLD analysis project Ga0206873, IMG submission 152631) | Enriched cells from forest soil in Barre Woods Harvard Forest LTER site, Petersham, Massachusetts, United States -... | ecosystem: Environmental > Terrestrial > Soil > Temperate forest > O...
ATGCTCAAGTATTATCGGAAGATTACATCAATTATAAATGGGAAGCAGATAGTCTTTATAAAACTGAAAACTACGCTGCTGCCGTCGGCTTTTACCGAAGGATATGCGACTTGCCCTCTTTCATACCAAGGTATGATTACTACTATACTGCCTGTTGTTATGCTAAAATAGACAAACCGGACAGTGCGTTACAATATCTTGAAAAAGGCGCGAAGAAAGGAGAAAGATTCAGTTCGAAAAAAGCTATTGACAGTGATAAGACACTGATGCTATTGCATCAAATGAAACGGTGGGATACAATAAGGAATATGTTGTACGATAATACCGATATGTTTTTGCGTGACCCAAGTCGTAATGATAGTATATATAAAGTGCTGTTGGATTTGAGAGTAAAAGATCAAAGAATTCGCTTGCAAATGATGCACGATTCAAACTGGGAGGCAACATATCAAGCTATGAGTAAGGCTGATAGGGATTCCTCCGATCATGAATTTGATACGAATGACATGGAATGTGAAATTGTGTTGAAAAAGATAATTGACAAATTTGGCTGGCCGGGATTGAAAATGGTTGGTTCAGATGGTGAAGAAGCTGCATGGCTTGTTGCCCAGCATTCTGACGGTGATACGACATTTCAGGTGTTTTGTTTTAAAAAGATGATGGCAGCTATGCTGAACTACGATTCCCAATTAAATAACATTGCTTATTTGCAAGATAGGATACTTTTACACGAGGGAAAAGAACAGATATACGGAACACAATTCAGAAGTGATGGGACAAAACTTGTGCCCCGTCCAATTCGGGATGAAAAAAATGTGGATAAGTGGAGGCATGCTGTGGGATTACCATCACTCGAAACATATCTCTCCAATTCTGCAAAATATTTCAATGATGCTAAGAAAAAGTAACGCTTTCATTTTTTCAAAACTCCAGCCTCGCTTTAGGCACCATATCATATCCGGCAAATTCTTTACGAAGGAATTTATAATAACCTGTAATACCGATCATAGCAGCATTGTCGGTGCAGTATGCCATTTTAGGGATATATACCTTCCACTTGTTTTTGTCTTCCGCTTGTTCAAGCGCTTTGCGTAATCCTGAATTGGCTGCAACGCCCCCTGCAATTGCAATTTGTTTTACACTCATTTCGGTTGCAGCTTTGGTAATTTTATCTATTAAAATAGAGACAACCCTATGTTGAAAGGAGGCGCAGAGATCGCTTTTATGTTCTTCTACAAAGTTGGGATTGCTTATTTTTCCATCCCTGATAAGGTAGAGGAAAGATGTTTTTAATCCGCTAAAGCTGAAATCCAAGCCTGCAATATGCGGGGTAGGAAAATTAAAGGCTTTGGGATTTCCTTCGGCAGCGAACTTATCTACCAATGGCCCGCCGGGATAGGGCAGGAGCATTATTTTAGCTGCTTTATCAAAGGCTTCTCCGGCAGCATCATCAAGGGTTTGCCCCAATATCTGCATATCGAAATAGTCTTTCACCAGCACTATTTGCGTATGTCCGCCCGAAACAGTAAGGCACAAAAACGGGAATGAGGGAGGATTATAAGGTTCGCCCGGTGTTTGTATAAAATGCGATAGGATATGCGCCTGCATGTGGTTAACCTCAATAAGGGGCTTATTTAACCCTATGCTTAAGGCTTTGGCAAAGGATACACCTACCAGCAAAGAACCCATTAATCCGGGGCCTTTGGTAAGGGCTATGGCATCAATATCTTCCTTTTTTACCCCAGCTTTTTTAAGGGCAATATCAACTACAGGGACTATGTTCTGCTGATGAGCCCGGGAAGCCAGTTCGGGCACCACACCACCGTAATCGTGATGCACCTGCTGCCCCGCCACCACATTGGAGAGTAGCATATTGCCGGACAGCACGGCAGCACAAGTATCGTCGCAGGAAGACTCGATTCCTAAAATCTTCACATTCTGCTCATCCATTATTCCTACTTTTGTAAGTTAATCCAATTCTCAAAGGTATTAAAAAGCTCAGAACCATATTATCCATTTTCCTTACGGTAATAGCTTTGCTATTGTTCATTTTTAACCTTGTGCTTAATTTTCCCTTTGTACAAACTGCGCTTACGCATGGAATTGCTGACTATTATTCTAAAAAACTCCATGTTAAAGTCCAAATCGGGAAAGTGGATTTCGAATTCCTTAAAAAGCTTGTATTGCGCGATGTTTATGTGCAAGACCTCCATGCCGACACGTTGCTGTATGCCAATGATTTGAAATTTGATATCGGGCAGGTAAGTTTTAAAACCCACCAGCTTTATTTGACCAATATTGAAATTGATAGGGCCAAGGTGCACCTTACAACCTACAAAAAGGATAGCAGCCTTAACCTGCAGTTTTTGGTTGATGCTTTTGCTTCAAAGGATACATCAAAAAGCACGGGGCCAAAGTGGGATATTGCTTTTGGAAAACTCACCCTGAACAATGTTGACTTCCGAATGCAAAACCAGCATGATACGAGTACCGATACATACGGAGTAAACACTTCGAACATCAGGGCGCATAAAATTTACGGTAAAATAAGCAACATCCGTTTTATGGGTGATACCGTGCGTGCCACTATTGAAAGCCTTTCCTTAAAGGAAGAAAGCGGATTTATACTTAAAAAGTTCTCCTGTTTTGTAAACCTGTCTTCACGCGGCATGGAACTGGATGCACTAAAAATACAAACCGCCAATTCCGATATTTCTACCGATCTGGTTTTCAAGTATTCTAAATTCTCCGACTTTAACGACTTTACTAATAAGGTGAATATGAAAGCCGATTTTAACCGTAGCAGGGTATGCTTTGAGGATGTGGGTTATTTTGCACATGGCTTAAAGGCAGTGCATACTTGTTTCACCCTGTCGGGGGGGTATAGCGGCATGGTAAATCATCTTACCGGGCATAAGATGAGTATTGGATTCGGTGAATTCTCAAACCTGGAAGGCGAAGCACATTTAGATAATATTACTGATATTGATTCTGCCTTTATAAAGGTGAATATTTCAAACCTCATTACGTCTAAAAAGGAAATTGAAGGCCTGCCGATTCCTCCGTTCGATAAGGAAGCCCATATCAAGTTACCTGATAACATGAGTAAATTAAATATCATTCATTTGAATGGTTTTTTTGAAGGCACCACAAAATCTTTTAAAGCCGGCGGAGCTATGGAAAGCGGCATTGGAGGCATATCTGCCAATCTTGACATGTGGGAAAAGCCCGGCAGTAAAGAGGCGGAATATACCGGCGTGCTGGCAACCCGGAATTTTAACCTCGGCAGTTTTTGGCAGGTAGGCGACCTGGGTTCCATTACCACTTCTGTTTCTATAAGCGGGAAAGGGCTGAAAAAAGAAAATGCGGATGCGCAACTTTCCGGTGTCATACAAAGCATAACATTCCGCACCTATACGTACCAGAATACGAAAGTGAAGGGAGAACTGAAGAAAGGATTTTTTTCCGGGCTGGTAAATATCACCGACCCTCACCTGCTTCTTGATTTTAACGGCAAAATTAACCTTACTTCCCAGAACGATGTTTTCCAATTCGAATCGCACATAACAAAAGCAAACCTCACAGCCTTGCATATTATTAAAGACACCAACGTTTATGCTATATTATCGGGGCACATTAAAATGAACGCATCGGGAAGCAATCTTGATAACATGGAGGGTTCGCTTAATATTGACAGTACATCGTATGCTGTCCGGAGGGAAGTTTATCATTTAAACCATCTGAAACTTATTTCTTCCCTGAAGGGAGATGAACATACCATTAATCTTTCATCCGATTATGCCGACGGCAAGCTTTCCGGGCATTTCCATCTCAGCAATACAGTGGGATACCTGCAAAACCTGCTGGCCTCATACATACCTACTGTTTTCCCGAAAGAGAAGCATACAAAAGGGGAAAAAGATGAACATGACTATTCCCTCAGCCTGAAATTTAACGAAGATACCGGGCTTACCAGCCTTTTTGCACCGGAATTGAAAATTGCACCCGGTACTAAAATTGACAGCCGGTATAATGAATCTACCAATGCATTTATTTTAAATGGCAGTTCCGCTGAAATAGGCCTGTCGGCTAAAAAATTTAAAAACTGGAGGATAGATGCAACCGGTGATGAATCTACACTGGCTTTTAAGATGGGTTGCGATACGCTTTATGTGAGCGACAGTTTATATGGCGCTCAATTTAAACTCAGGGGCAATATCAATCAGGATACGGTGCATTACACTATCGGCTGGAATAATGATTCAGCCAATTTTGCAAATATCCCGGGTTATGTAGGATTTCCTGATAAATCAAAAATTGTATTTAAGTTTCTGAACCCGGTAATTAGCATGGTAGATTCGGTCTGGAAAATAAACAACGACAATCTTATTGTGTATGATTCTTCCCGTTTGGAAATAAAATCATTCACTATTTCCCACAGCAACCAGTCGTTCATTTCTTTAGAAGGGGCGGTTGGAAAAACCAGGAAAGACGGGCTTGATATAAATATAAATGACATTAACCTTGCCAGCCTGAAGCTGGGCGGTTCGGAATTGGAAGGGGAATTAAACGGCACAGCATCTATTTCCAGTTTATTTGACCATCCCTATTTTACCAGCGGGCTTAAGTTTTCAAACCTGGTATTTAACAAAGAGTACCTGGGCGATGGAAACATAAGAAGCTATTGGGATACAGCATCGCAGTCTATTTTAATGGAAGGAGATTTTTTATATCATGGCAATCCGGTACTTTCGGTTACGGGTAAATATACACCCGGAAACAGCGCCAATAATTTAAGTGTAGATGCTTACCTGGTAAAGTTCCCAACCACCTTATTGCAGCCCTATTTAAAAGATGTTTCCTCTGTTATGGATGGTTCATTAATGGGGAAAGTTCATGTTACAGGCACTCCTGCCCAACCCATTATTCATGGCAATGTTACGGCAACCCTGAAAAAAATGAAATTCGATTATTTGAATACATCCGTTCATTCACCCGGAATAGATATTAAAATAAGGCCCGACACATTTCAAATTTTGCCGTCCGTATTATTGGATGAAAAGAATGATACCGCTATTTATTCAGGAACCTTTACGCATCACGATTTTAAAAACCTTGCGATGGATTTTTACCTGAATGCAAAAAACTTTTTATGCCTTAATACGAATGAATCGCAAAACACTTCCTATTTCGGGAGAGGGTTTGTAACCGGAAAGATGAGAATTTACGGACTTTTAGATGCGCTTCATGTTGATGCAAACATAACCACGAATAAGAATACCGTCTTTAACATTCCATTGGAAAATGCATCGGAGTTAGACATGGCCAATTATATTCAATTTACCGATAAAGGGAAAAATAAACGGAAATCAAAAGCATATAAAGTTGCGCTGGGCGGCTTGCAAATGGATTTTAAAATCACCGTTACTCCCGATGCTACAGCCAATCTTTTGTTTTCAGGAAAAGGAGAAAAGTTAGAAGCGCAGGGGTATGGAACGATTGAATTTGCCATGGATAATATAGGAACTATTAATATGCGGGGCGGTTATACAATAAACGGTGGGGTTTATAATTTCATACTTCAGAATGGCATCATTAATAAAAAATTTATTTTACAGCCCGGCGGAACTATTTTCTGGAACGGAGACCCGTACAATGCTGATATTAATTTAACAACTACATATAGTAAAGCTGCCTCATTGGAACCTTTCTTTCTTACTTTGCAGGACCCCACTGCACATAATAAGCTCGTCGAGGTAGATTGCGATTTGTCGCTATCCGGTAAACTTACTTCACCCGACATTGGTTTTAAAATAGAACTTCCCTCGGTAGACAATGATACCAGGGAAGTTGTTGAAAGCTATCTCAGCAACGAAGATGAATTAAAAACACAGGTATTTACTTTCCTGATCATAAATAGCTTTGTCGCACCCGGTGGAGCGGGTATAGGAAATACAACCGGAGGCCAGGTTGGTGCCGCTACTTCAGCAGAAGTGCTTTCAAACCAGCTTTCCAATTGGCTTAACAGCATTAATAATACGGTGAATGTGTCCGTAGACTATCAGCCCGGTACTACTATGAACCCAACGGAAGCTAAAGTACTGTTGTCAAAAGAATTTCTGAATGGCAAATTGCTTGTAAATACGGATGTTGGCACCATGAGTGGAGTTCCTGCAACTCCGCAATCAACTTCAAACAGTAACTTTGTGGGCGAAGTGAATGCGGAATATAAATTAAGTAAAAACGGGAAATTGCGGGTGAAGGCTTTTAACAAAGCAAATGATAATATTACTGATCTTACTGCTTTAAATGCTCCTTACACCCAGGGTGCAGGTATTTCGTATAAAGAAGGGTTCACAACCTGGAAGGAGTTTTGGCATAAAATGTTTACTAAGAAGGAAGAAAAAGTAAACCCTCACGATACTACTACGCATTAAATATCCTTATAAATTCTCTAACTGCTTCTCCAGTGCGCTGATTTTTGTTTCAGCATCCGCTTTTTTATTCTTTTCATTTTGAATTATCTCCGGCTTTGCATTGTTGGCAAACTTCGGGTTATTAAGCTTGGCCTCTACTGATTTCAGGAAACCTTTATGATATTCCAATTCTTTTTTAAGCTTATCTTTTTCCTGGCTCTTATCCAATACTACGCCCTCGGGCAGGCAAAAAGTGAATTCTGTATCTTTCAATACAAAACCTAATTTGTCCTTACTGTTGGCAGCAGCTGTTCCATATACTGAGCCTGAAAGCTCCATATCGGAAGCAGTAATGCCTATACTGCCCGGTTCAGGCGATAAAAGAATAAGCCTTTGCTTTAACGGCAGGTTTATTTGCTGATGCAGGTTGCGCCCGTTTCTCACAAATGATTTCCGTATTTCTTCAAAGTGGGAAACAAGTGCGGTGTCATATTTTTCGGGGGTTGGGAAACTGCTTACAATTATCCGGTCCTTTTCTTCTCTTTTCCTGAGATTATCCCAAATTTCCTCTGTTATAAAAGGCATAAAAGGATGAATTAATTTCAATAATGTTTCCAAGTAATTAATAGTATCATCGTAAATTTTTTGAGGGAACCCATTGCGGCAGGATATTTTTATACGTTCCAAATAGTCGGAACAAAAATCGTCCCATACTAATTTATAAATAGCCATCAAGGCTTCGGAAATACGGTATTCTTTATAATGCTGTTCAATGATGCCGACTTGTTCATTTAATTTATTTTTAAACCAAATGGAATTTTTTACTGCATCTTCATTGGGTTCTGTTGGTTCCGGTTTCCATGTAGTAATAAGCCGGAAGGAGTTCCACAATTTATTTGCAAAATTCCGGCCCTGCTCGCAAAGTGATTCATCAAACGGAAGGTCATTGCCCGCAGGGGAACATAAAAGGATTCCTACACGGACTCCATCGGCGCCATATTGAGCGATCAGGTCCAGCGGATCGGGAGAATTGCCCAAGGACTTGCTCATTTTCCTGCCTTGCTTATCGCGTACTATTCCTGTCAGGTATACATTCTTGAAAGGTTCTTTGCCCATGTACTCATAGCCCGCGATGATCATCCGGGCTACCCAAAAGAAAAGTATTTCAGGAGCTGTTACCAGGTCATTGGTAGGGTAGTAGTAATTAATATCTTTATTGCCGGGTGTTTTGAAACCATCAAATACACTGATTGGCCATAGCCAGGAAGAGAACCAGGTATCTAATACATCTTCATCCTGCCTCAGGTTTTTTGAACCGCAATGAGGACATTTTCCGGGATTGGTTTCCGAAACAATGGTCTCCCTGCATTCCGGTTTGGGCGCATCAATGCAGTACCACGCCGGAATTTGTTGTCCCCACCAAAGCTGACGTGATATGCACCAGTCATGTACATTTTCCATCCAGTGGCGATAGGTATTAATATATTTTTCCGGAATTAATTTTATGGTTCCGTTAAGTACATTGTCAAGTGCAGGTTTCGAAATTTTATCCATTTTTAAAAACCACTGCAGAGAAAGCTTGGGTTCAATTACCGCATTGGTTCGTTCAGAATAGCCAACCTTGTTGCGGATGTTTTCAACTTTTACTACCTGTCCTAATGCCGTAAGGTCTTCAATAATTTGGTCTCTTACCCAAAAGCGATCTTTCCCGATATAAAATCCCGCTTCTTTGCTCATTGTGCCATCGGGATTGATGGTATCTATTATTGGGAGATTATGTTTTACACCCAGGTTATAGTCGTTGATATCGTGAGCAGGCGTTACTTTTAGTGCGCCTGTACCAAATTCCATGGTAATATATTCGTCGGTAATAATGGGTACGGAGCGATTTACCATAGGGATAATAACTCGTTTCCCCACCATTTTTTTATAACGCTCGTCATTCGGATGAACACAAACAGCCGTATCACCCAATATGGTTTCAGGGCGTGTGGTGGCGATAGTTATCCATTCATCGGCGCTGTTTTCAATTTTATATTTTACATAATATAATTTAGAATCCACTTCCTTGTGTATTACTTCCTCATCGGAAACGGCAGTAAGTCCTTTCGGGTCCCAGTTGATCATGCGCACACCGCGGTATATATTTCCTTTCTTGTACAAATCAACAAATACATGAATAACGGCATCGCTCATGTCCTTATCCATAGTGAACCGGATCCTTTCCCAATCGCAGGAGCAGCCAAGCTTTTTTATCTGCTCAACAATTATTCCCCCATATTTTTCTTTCCATTCCCAGGCATGTTCTAAAAACTTTTCACGGGTCAGGTCGCTTTTTGCAATGCCTTTTTCTTTGAGCAGGGCAACTACTTTTGCTTCTGTTGCAATAGAAGCATGGTCGGTACCGGGCACCCAGCAGGCATTTTTACCTTGCATGCGTGCATGGCGGACAAGTACATCCTGTATGGTATTGTTGAGTACATGCCCCATGTGAAGAACGCCAGTTACATTCGGGGGCGGAATAACAATTGTATATGGCTCGCGTCCGTCAGGCTCAGAATGGAAGAAGCCATTTTCCATCCAATAGCTGTACCATTTTTCCTCGCTCTTTTTCGGGTCGTATGTTTTTGAAATTTCTTCCATTTTAATTCCTTGCTCCTATTTTTTAATTAAATACGTTGCGATAGGTTATGAATTTTTTGTAGGGCACCACTTGCAAAAGCGCTATCAGCAGATGGATCATCTTATCGTTAAAATCTCCTATCCAGCTGATTAAAATACGGTCATATGTTTTTTTCGGTTGAATTATTTTACCCAACTCGGTAAATATTCCTGCTTCCAGTCCTTTGCCTTGGTATTCCGGTATTATACCAAATACAATTCCCATGGTAGTGCGGGGAGGCTTTGTTTTAAAATACCAGAGAAACTTTAATTTACCCCATAAATTCAAATTTCCATGAACGCGGCGAAAAACTTCGTTTAATTCCGGAATGGCAATATATACCCCAACAGGTTGATTATCGTGGTATACGAACCAGCAAACATCTTCGTCTATTACCGGCTTTAGCTTTTTCATGATTTCAATAGCCCGTTCTTTTTTCATCTCTTCAAAATCGGTGCGCTCTGCTTTCCATGCTTTGTTATAGATGGTGCGGAAATCCTCGGCATATTTCTCTCCTTTGCTTTTGTCCAATCGTTCAAAACGGTATAATTTATCACGCATAACCCTTTCAGCAACCGCATTCAGCCTTGGGTGGGGCGGGTCAATAGCGCTGCGGAAATACACAATTTGTTCGTAGAATTTTGTAAATCCATAGTCCTCAAAAAACAGCTTATAGTAATCGGGATTATGATTCATGGAATAAATAGCAGGTGTATCACCACCCTCTGATAATAAGCCCCAATAACGGTCTTTTTCACCAAAATTAATTGGCCCGTCCATAGCCTTCATCCCTTTTTCCATAAGCCATTCTTTGCACTTATCGAATAGCATAAAAGCAACGTTTTTATCGTTGATGCATTCAAAAAAGCCTATTCCCCCTGTAGGTTGTTCAAAGGTAAATGCCGTTTTTTTGTTAATAAAAGCTGCTACCCGCCCAATTGATTCATGCTTGTCATTATACAACACCCACCGGATGGCTTCACCGTGAGAGTAGTAAAGGTTTTTTTTCGGATTGAAAACCTCTTCCACTTCCTGTTTCAGGTGGGCTACCCAGTTGGGGTCTCCCGCATAGATTTTAAAAGGAAGTTTATGAAAATCGCTTATCGTTTTTTTATCGGTTGCCTCAATAAATTGCATAGTTCAAACTTAATCTTTAAGAATTACGGATTCTTTTCCCTTTGTTTTTAAATTTACGGTTATGTGTTCCTGCAGGGTAGTTGAAACAGACAAGCCGGTATAATCCGATTTTATGGGAAACAAGGTATGGTTGCGGTCAACAAGTACAGCTATTCGCAATGATTTTACAGGAAACTGCAATATGGTTTTCATGCAGTAAGAAAGCATTTGCCCGGTATTAAGCACATCATCCACCAAAATGACTGTTTTGCCTGCAAGGTTTATTTTCGCATCTAACTTTACGCCTCCTTCCTCAGCCAGGGCTTTCTTATTCACCACTACTTTCATAAGTGTTATCTTTAAGGGAGATATTTTTTTTAATGCTAATTCCAGCTTTTGAGCAAGCTCATAGCCACCCTCAACTGTTCCGGCAATTACCACTTCTTTTTCAGAAGCATTTTCCTCGTATATCTCGTAGGCTATACGGGTTATCTTTTTATCTATCTGGTCAGCGTTTAAAATAGAGGTCTCCATTTTCCTTAATTTTTGTCAAAGGTAAAAAACAAGCGGGAAATAAGAGCAAATTGAGGGCTGAATTTGTAATTTAATGCCGGTTGCAATTTCCTCAAGACGTTGTTTTTATAACAGCAAAACGGTTTTTTGCCCTTAGAAAGGGTTTTTCAAAGAATTCGTAGGATAGAATGGAAATTAAGATAGTAGAAGCTATAGCGGAAAAATAAAGGACCGAATTCATTTGCCATCCGGCTAAGGGCCTATTGTATATTTTTTCTGTAAAAGCAAGGCAAAATATGCGCATAATTGGATTATATAAATATAATCCATAAGAAATTTTCCCTAAATAATTCATTAAGGGATAATCAAAACATAATATGGATTGCTCATTGGTGGCAAGGTTAAGGACAAGGAATGCAAAGAAAATGGAATAGACTTCAAAATTGAAACCGGGCAGATGTACTTTGAAAATAAATAATGCCAACAACACAATATATACTACGTATTGCAGATCCTTTCTGTATAAAAAAGATAATAGTTTTTTTCTATCCGTTATGTGTAGATACGCAGCTATGCCCCCGATAGCCATGCAGCCGAATCTGTAGTCAGTACACAGGTGGTTGGCTATTTTAAATATAAGTATCGGCTTTATATGGACTAAAAATGCACTTGCATTACGCAGAAAAAACCCTAGTACTACTATTGCAATAAGCACGTTAAAATACTTTTTAGTTGAGCGTAATATCACTGCCCATAATAAGTAAAACAACTCTTCCACTCTAACCGACCAGGCTGCTCCAATTGCCATAGACTTCATCAGGGGTGGCAAAAATAGGCCGTATAACAAGGCACTGTACCATGAATTTCCATAACCAGAATAATTCCCGGAAGAATAAATATATAATTGAGGAAGAATGATAAGGCCTATAAAGCCTATAAGATAATATAGCGGCCAGATTTTAAGCATACGCCTTAAATAAAATTTCTTAAGATTTATAGTTGAGGTTTTATCTTTTTCTTTAAGCAAAAGGAAGGTTATAAGAAATCCGCTTAGTACAAAAAACAAGGACACATCAAGGCCTCCGATGGGGAGATAGTCTTTTACCCATGCCATAGGCTCTTTACCTGCCACTACCTTTAAATTCTCTATATGAATCACAATTATAAGAAACGCCCCGATAAATCGTAGCCCGTCCAAATTTGGGAAATGCACTTTATCTTTTAAGGGTTGGTTCATCTTAAGACAAAACTACTAAAAAACCTTAGTTTTAAACGGAAGAAGCCACTTATGAATATATTTGTCCTTGTTAAGAGCAGTTATGTATACAGGTAAGCCCATTACAGCAGAAGAAGTAAATGCGATACCCATGAATTTTGTGGTGGGTAAGGAGCGTTCGGGAACCACCTTGCTGCAGGTTATGTTAAATGCTCATCCCAATATCGCAGCCCCCCCGGAATCGAGGTTTATTGTTTTGCTGTACCACAAGTATGGCGCAATAAAAAATTGGTCAGAGAAAAATATAAATAATTTTTGCAACAATTTATTTGAGGAGGGGCTGATAAGGAACCATTGGATGATTGACCGAAAGAAATTATATGAGGTATTGCTTTCGGTTAAAGATTCGCTCACGTACGCATTGGTTTGTAAAATAGTATTTCTTCAATGGGATAAATCGGGCAAGCAAATAACCCTGTTGTTCGATAAGAATCCTGTTTATTATTACTTTCTTCCAATCCTGAAAAATATTTTCCCCGAAGCCTGTTATGTGCATTTGGTAAGAGATTACAGGGCCAATATTGCAAGCCACCAACGAGTATTTAAAATAAAAAGGGCAAGCGACTTAGCTTATCGCTGGATAAAAATAAATGAATTGGTAGAAGCTGCAAAACTTTGTACCCCCGGAAAATATTTTACGCTTAAATATGAATCGCTGGTGAGTGATCCTGAAAATTGCATGAAAGAAGTTTGCGCATTTCTTCAAATTCCGTTTTCAGATAAGATGGTCGAAGATCATACAGCTTCTTTATATACCAGTTTTAAAGAAAACAAAAAGGAACGATTCAAGGAAGTGCATGGCAGCCTTTTTCAACCTATAAATTCGACACATATTAATGAATGGACCGGCAAACTGTCGCCTGAAGAAGTAAGAGAATCCGAGGCAATAGCAGGAAAGTACGGACTGGCTAAGTATGGTTATCTGATGAGCTTAAACAGCTCTGCTAAACTAAATTTTCTGAGGTTGTTATTTATTAAAACGAAATATATATTAAATAAGACTACCTATAGAATAGTTTTCAGTAATCTTACACTTTATTATTTCATCAAACGAAAAGTTTGGGGAGATTTTTAAATTAGTTTAAATGAAAGCAGAAATTAGCAGCGAGGAATTTAATACGATAAAAAGCATACCAATGGTTTTTGTCATGGGCAAAGAGCGGTCCGGCACTACCTTGCTGCAAACTTTTTTGGACGGGCACCCCAATATTGTTGCTCCTCCGGAATCTGAATTTATTGTTCTGCTTTATCCCCGGTTTGGCCATATAAAAAAATGGAGTGAAAAGAATATCCATGATTTTATAGTAGAATTATATAAGGAACCATGGATTACAAAAATATGGTGTATAGACAGGGAATATCTTACGTCTCTCCTTCTTTCCGTTAGAGCGGATGCTGACTACTCTTCCATCTGCAAGGTTATCTATTATTGCATGTGTGGGAATAAAGAAAACATTCTTTTATTTTCAGATAAAAACCCGATATATGTACTTTTTATCCATACCCTTTTAAAGATTTTCCCGGAAGCAAAATTTATTCCATTAATAAGGGATCCCAGGGATAATGTCAATAGCCACTTGAAATCGTTTGGAGCTACTAATACAGCGTTTATTGCCCAAAAATGGCTCGGGTACAATACCATTTTGCAAAGAGGCAGTCTAAAGGATCCGCAAAGATATTTTACAGTATTGTATGAAACTATGGTAGAAAATACGGAGGCTAATATGAAGAAACTATGTGAATTTTTGCATGTGCCATTTAACGAAGGAATGATTCATAACTCTTTTCCCGATCGCTTAAAATCTTTCCGGAACCAAAAACTTCTTTTGGAAAGAACCAGGGAAATTCATGCTAATCTTTTAAAGCCCGTTAATACTTCCAATATTGGCAAGTGGAAAACTCAAATGAGCCCCGGGAATGTGAAAATTGTAGAAGCAATTACCGGAGCTTTTGCTTCAAAAAATTTCAACTATCCAATGGCTATCCCGGAAAGGAATTCCGGTATCGCAGTTTTAAAGATAAAAATTGTTTACGCTATTTGGCAATTCTTTACCCGTATGAAATATAGAAGCTACCGGTTCAATACGTTCTATACAAAGGTTAATATTTATTTTGGCAGGGAAACAAGGGTATTTGGTAAGGCTTTGAGAGAGAGTTAGGTTATTTTAATAGGTTGTAAACCGGCTTTAAAACATAGATGCATCCTACTATAAAAGCAAATAAAATAGTTTTAATAAAAACAGGCATCATCCGGATAAACTTTATTTTATCGTATAAATAAGAAACATGGCGGGTGATGATAAAGGCGCATATTAAATTCTTTTTCCGCAAAAATTCAGGGCGTATTGCATCAACTATCAAAATAATCCGTCGTTTATCACTGTTGTTCCATGCACTGTGCCGATATGCATCATTAAATAGTAAGCATTTCCCTTCTCCCCAACTTTTCTCTTCTCCATTTACTTTAAAACCGCAGGCCGGTAATTCTTCCGGAATTTCTATACCAATGTGGCAGCGCATAATGGCATTCGTATCTCCTTCATGTTCTGCAATGGTGGAATGGGCATTCAAACGGCTTATGGAGATAGAAACCAATCCGGGTATTTCTTGCAGCAAGTGGTTTAAATGCGGGCATTTTTTCTTTAATTCGTTTGAAATTTTTACACCCCAGAAAAGCAACATAACGGCATTCCAGTTTTTACCGGTATCAATTTTTTCATAAAAAGCGGCAGTGGAAATAAATTTACTGTCTTGTTCTTTTATAAAGTTTGCAATTTCATCTTTCCAGGTTGCCCAACTCTTCTCCAGCTTACTTGCCCAAGGTATGTTTTCTGCATTATAATACCAAGGTTCATTCCGCCGGTAGGGGCGCAAACTGGAGGCATACCATACTTGGTTCTTGTTCTCCTGCATTGCTTTTACAGAGTGGTAGGTTTTGCTTTTAACGCCTGTTCTTTTTCCGCTTTTTCTTTTAAATACTTTTCCAAATTTCCCGACTCAACTACACGCACCAGATTGGTATCCTCAACATATAATTTAGCGGATTTAAAGATTCCGGGATTTTTTACTAAGAAGTCCAAAATGAAATAGAGCGGAAATATTTTAAGGGCATATAAGGGTGCAACCCAACGATAGCCAACACTTATTGAATTGCTGGTATTTTTTACCGTATGCCAGGTAAAGCAGGGATTGAATAAAATATCACCGGGTTTCAGGTCGGTTTCAAACCAATTAATGTATTCATACCTGGGATAGGACTCAAAATCAGGATGGAAAGGATCGTATGCACCTTTACCGGGGTTCATTAATGGATTTCTGTACATGTGCTTCGCAGGTTCGGGGTCAAAAACCATGGTGTAGTATTTGGGGTAAATAATCCATTTTTTTTCGCCAAAAGTTTGAACGAAAAGGTTGCATTGGTTTTCCATGTGTATATGGGTAATTGCATCCTTACCTCCTATAAACACTTGCCAGGCTTCAAACCAGGTGAGGGGATTTCTTCTTTCAAGCAGCCATTTATAGTCAAAATCTTTAATGTGTTCAGGGTGCCTG
>Ga0206873_1236_pt1 | contig 15532 bp, 11 predicted proteins | sample Alteio_BWOrgCont_11_FD_152631 | JGI IMG/M metagenome (GOLD analysis project Ga0206873, IMG submission 152631) | Enriched cells from forest soil in Barre Woods Harvard Forest LTER site, Petersham, Massachusetts, United States -... | ecosystem: Environmental > Terrestrial > Soil > Temperate forest >...
CTTTTTATACTGAATCCTTTTTCGGAGATATATAGACAGGATGTTTTTTAACAGGGCTTTTGATTGTATCTTTTTTGTTTTTAGGGGTATTGTCCGGAACTTGTTTGTATTTTTTTGTGTTCTGCTTGAGGGAATCGGGTTTGGTATATTGCATATCCCCTGAGCCAATGATATCAGGTGGGGTCATCTTTTTCTTCTTTATAGTATCAACTTGTCCAAAGGATGTGCCCGTAATTCCACTCAAAATAACTATTGCAATCATCGTTCTCATAGACCAGAAAATTTCATAGAACAAAACTAACATGCATCTATTTTTATATTTGAAGATTTCGGCAAACATTCTAAAATATCAGATAAACATTCTGTATTGTTCGGTAAAATAAATGCCCTTTAAAGGTGAAAGAATTATATCAGAAAATAAAATATTAGAAAATCTCTCACTTCCCAACTATTTATAAATCATTATTTTATTTATCCCCGATAAGCGCTAAAATGACCTCGGTCACGCTTAGTAATGATAAAGAACATTTGCGGTTTTAAATTCTGCATTTAAGTTTGCGGCCTGATATATATGGACATACCATAGGATATCTTTTGCCTTACTGATAGAGTTTTATTTAACTTAAAAAATGGGAGCAAATGGATATCGTTATCAAACTGAAGGGTGCATCGTTTGAAAAATGCACCTGGGAAGGGAGCAATAGTTGGTCAGATCATTGGGAATTGAATAAGGGCATAGCTGCAGTTTATTGCAGGGGTCTTTTGCTATTTCCGATGAGGAGATAGTTCCTGCAATACGTGCTTGATTTTTTTGGTTTTTATATTGTCGTCAAAATTCTATTTATTAACTTTTAAAAAAGGGAAGCAAATGGCTGTCGTAATCAATATTAAAAAAGCTGACAACATAAAGTGCACCTGTGAGGGTAGTAATAGCTGGCTAGATCACTGGGAATTACGTAAAGGCAAAAGTGCAATTTATTGTAGAAGTTGTATGGCAAAATCTCGCTTAATAGGCAAACATGTTGTGAAACGAGGATCAAAAGAGGAATATATAATTCCGTTTTGCCGCATTTGTAGCCAAAGAGAAGACGAAATTAATATCTGGTCGTATGATGAACTAGTTTCGGCGGTTTGTATTACCCCGGACAAGCCTAAGTTGAAGGAAAATAAACCGGATGCGTTTAATTACTATATAAACAATGAAACCTAGTGAATTTTAAATTCAAATCTTTACGATTTAAGTTTATCCATTTTACTATGATCCGGAATGCGTATGCTACCGGTTTTAGGGTTTATTTTTATAAGCCCTTTAGTATTGAAATAAGATATTTTACGGCTCACTGATTCCTTTGCTACACCCGCCAAGGTGGAAATGTCCCGCCTGTCAAAAGGAAAATCGTTTTCCCCATCCTTGTACATCCGGCTATAAAAGGTTAAAGCTTCCGCTATTTTTTTACTGCTTGAATTATATGCAAGCTTTAGCATTCTGTCCCCGCTTTCCAATAAATGGAATAATACAATTTTCATAAACTTTAGAACGGCTTCGTTGTTAGTTTCAAGTACGTCTAAAAATTCCTCTCTGGATATAAATATTAATTCTGATTGTTCAATAGCAGTACAGGATTCTTTTTGAAAGTTTTCAAAAAATGATGAATATCCAAAAATATCTCCTTCACCGAATAGGCCGGTAATTATTTCCTTTCCACCTTCATTCACCCTAAAAGTTTTCACTTTCCCTTTGACCAGGTAAAAAATAAAGTTAACAGAATCACCTTCCATATAAATTGGCTGTTTCGACTTTACCTTTTTAACAACCTTATAAGAAGATGAAGAGAATATATCGCTAAAGTCATCAGTGCCATTAATAAGCGTACCTGTTTTTTTATTTCCTTTCCCAAATTGTTGCATAATCCGCCCGCTTTTTTTCAGCTGTATACTTATTACTTCCAGTAGATCCTCGTCCGTAGGCATTATAAGGAAATCATCTGCACCCAGGTTCATTCCCTTTCTTAAGTCTTTGGCATCTGCCTTGGAACTCAAGAAGATGAAAGGAATGTTAATCGTGTGTGGAATGTTATGAATAGCCCGCAATACTCCAAAGCCATCAAGTTTAGGCATCGCTACGGCACATAAAATCAAATCAGGGTCATGTTTCGTTAATAGTTCCAGTCCTTTCTTGCCATTTTCTGCAACCAACGTATTATAACCGGCCAGAGTTAGCAATTCAACTACATTTTGCCTCTGTTCAGCAGTGTTATTAATTACTAAAATGCTCGGTTTATGCATTCTTTTTGACTTGTTCAGGGTGGAATTCTACAAACTACACAATATTACCGCTCCTGTTTTGGTTATTTAGTGACAGTGGACATTTATTGTTGTGATTGTTTACCAGAAAGATGAGTGGTATTAGAGGGATAATAATTTTAAATGGCTTGTAATGTGAGCAATACATGAATAAGTCAGCAAAACCTGCAAGCAAAAAATATTGTTTTAAAAATAAGATTTTCAAAAAATAATAGCATTTTGTTGAGAAAAGGTTCTTTGTAAAGGCGCTTTCAAAATTTAATCTGCCGGATAATAAGTTTAACCTATAAATAAAGGGCATTTACCGAATAATTAGATATATACTTTTTGGCATAGGTTATATTTGTTTTATCTTCAAAAAACCATAAATATTTTAATCGGGACAAATAGAAAATGTGGGAAAAGTGTAACTTATAGTAATATTTGTGTAATAAGTACTTCATTTTAAAACTGCAAGTTTGTGCCAATAAAAAAAACCTAAAAAACCATGCATTACACATATCATTTTTTCGGTATGGACCTTATCTGGTGGATAGTTTGGTCTATAATTATTATCCTGTTTTTCTTTTTTTTTACTCCCGTATTGAAAAAGGATGCAAAGACTACGCCTCTTGATATTTTACAACGAAGGTTTTCTAATGGAAAAATAAGTGTTGATGAGTATGAACGAAGAAAAAAAATTCTTGAAAGAGACCTGTTATCGGAATTAAGGGTATACTTCCTTTCACCTCCTCAATAAAACGGATAAACGCATGGATACATTAGTCAATTTATTAAACTACGGTCAAAGTTATTGGCTGGATAACCTGACAAGAAAAAAAATAACAAGCGGGGAACTGCAAAAAAGAGTATCGGAGCAAGGCCTGCGTGGGATTACCTCCAACCCTAGTATTTTTGACAAGGCTATTGCTAACAGTACCGATTATGATGAGCAAATAAAGGCCCTCGTAATAAAAGGAGATACTCCACAGCAAATCTATGATGTACTTACCATAAAAGATGTGCAGGATGCCTGCGATATTTTAAAGCCGGTGTTTATTGACTCTGGCGGAACGGATGGTTTTGTAAGTTTAGAAGTGTCTCCTTATCTCGCCCGTGATACACAAGGAACAATGAAAGAGGCACGCAGGTTATATGCGGCAGTAGGACGGCATAATTGCATGATAAAAATACCCGGTACCCGTGAGGGTATTCCAGCTATTGAACAAATGCTATATGAAGGAATCAATATAAATATCACCCTGCTTTTCTCTGTTGATAGATATTTTGAAGTGGCACAAGCATATATCCGTGCCATTAAGCGGAGGCTTGATGCAGGCAAACCAATAACGCATATTGTTTCGGTAGCAAGTATTTTTCTTAGCAGAATTGATGTTCTCACCGACCAGTTAATAAGTCATCATATTATTCCTTCTGCAGTATTACAGGGCAAAAACATTGGCTCTCCTGAATTAATGTCAGGTAAAGCAGGTATTGCCATGGCGAGATTAGTCTATCAGAATTTTAAAGAAATTTTTAGCGGCGATGAATGGAAAAAACTTGAAAATAAAGGAGCGAATATGCAAAGGCCTTTATGGGCAAGTACCGGGAACAAAGATCCTTTATATAAAGACCTTCGTTATGTAGAAACTCTAATAGGTAAAAATACTGTTAACACATTGCCCGACGAGACTATAGATGCTTTGGCTGCCCATGGCAAATTAAAAGAAGATACTATTGATGAAGAACTGGCAGATGCAAAACAATTATTCCCGGAGCTTAGAAAATTGGGAGTAGATATTGATTATGTTACCTGGCAATTGGAGAATGAAGGCATTCAAAAATTTATTGATTCTTACAATAAATTAATAACCACCCTGGCAAATAAAAGAATGAAGGTGTTGGGTGACCAGGTTTCCTCACAGCAAATTAATTGTGGGGAAATGAAAAAAGAAGTGGATGCTGTTTATGCTTCTATGGATGAAAAGCAAATAGGAAGGTTGCTTTTTGCCGAAGATCCATACCTCTGGAAAACGGATGCAGACCAAGTAAAAGAAATAAGTCATCGCCTGGGCTGGTTAACACTGCCCGATAATTTTACCAAAGACGCCGAAAACATTATTGCTTTTGCCGAAGAAATTAAAAATGAGGGCTATATCCATGCGGTTTTACTAGGCATGGGCGGTAGTAGTTTATGCTCTGAAGTAGCGAGGGAAACATTTGGTACTTCCAAAGGTTATCTCCAGTTATTTGTAATGGATAATACGGATCCTTCTGCAATATTGGAATTAGAGAACAAAATCGATATTGAAAAAACCCTGTTCATGGTAGCCAGTAAATCCGGAAGCACGGAAGAGACTTTGAGTTTCTTCCAATATTTCCATCATCAATTAGAAAAGAAAGGTAATAATAACCCCGGAAAAAATTTTGTAGCAATTACCGACGATGGTACTCCCTTAGTAAAAACGGCAGAGTATTATCAATTCAGAAAAACATTCATTAATCCACCCGACTTAGGCGGGCGTTATTCGGTACTTTCTGATTTCGGATTAGTGCCCATGGCGCTAATGGGTATAGATATTAAAGCCTTTTTATCAAGCGCCAAGCGAATGGAAGATAGTTGTGATAGTATTCCGGCGGCAATTAATCCCGGAATGAGTTTGGGCGTGGTTTTAGGCGTTTGCCAACGGCATGGGCGCGATAAGGTTACATTCGTTTTGTCTTCTTCCATAAGTTCATTTGGATATTGGGCGGAGCAATTGCTTGCAGAAAGTACGGGCAAAGAAGGACGGGGATTAATACCCGTGAATGGAGAAACGTTAGGTGCTCCGGAAGTATATGAGAAAGATAGGGTATTTGTCTATATGTACCTGGCTGACGATGCCGATGAAATGGATGAAATAAAACTCAAATTGCTTGAAGAAGCAGGCCATCCGGTGGTGAAAATTAAAGTAACAAATAAAATAGCATTAGGCGGTGAGTATTACCGCTGGGAAATAGCAACAGCCATTTCCGGGGTCATAATCGGTATTAATTCCTTTGACCAGCCAAATGTTGAAGAAAGCAAACAAAATACCCGTCAATTGCTGGAGGGGTGGAGCAAGGAAGGTTCTTTTGATATGCCTGAGCCGCTTTTACAGGTTGAAAATATCTCCATTTATAGCGGAAAAACTACAACCAATCTTGCAACTAGTCACGACATGTCGGTAGGAGAGTTTGTAATGGACTTTACAGCACAGGCAAAGGTAGGTGATTATATCGCTTTATTGCCCTATTTCCTGATGACGGACTATCGTACAAAAATATTACAAACATGGCGGGAGCAGCTAAGAGATGAATTAAAAGAAGCCACTACCATGTTGAATGGTCCGCGTTACCTTCATTCTACAGGACAGTTGCACAAAGGCGGGCCGGATTCAGGTTTGTATATCATATTAATTGGAGACGAAGAAACGGAATTACCTATTCCGGGCGAAAAATTCGGATTTCGCACATTGCATATGGCACAGGCCTTAGGAGATTTTCGTTCATTGGATGATAAAGGACGAAGGGTGATTCTTGTTCGTTTGGGAAAGGATATTGATTCAGATTTGAATAAATTGTACTTGTCGGTTAAGTCTGCGAATCAACATCACCTTCAACACGAAATAATATGAGTGGGAAAGTAATTAAAACTTTATTTCTTGACATAGGCGGAGTATTACTTACCAATGGATGGGGGCATGAATCGCGCGAAAAAGCTGTGAAACATTTTAAACTGGATGGAGATGAGATAAATGAACGACATCACTTAACATTTGATACTTATGAAGAAGGTAAATTGACACTCCATGAGTATTTACAACGGGTTGTATTTTATGAAAAAAGGAAATTTTCAGAAAATGATTTTACAAAATTTATATTAAAACAATCTATCGATTACCCCGATGTTATTAATTTTTTCAAAGAAACTAAAAAAAAGTATAATCTAAAGATAATTGCGGTCAGCAATGAAGGAAGAGAAATAAATGACTACCGGGTTAAAAAATTTAAACTAACCGAATTATTTGATGCTTTTGTTTCCTCCTCGTATGTTCACCTTCGCAAACCCGATATTGATATATTCCACATGGCAGGTGATATTTCGCAAACCCCCCCGAAACATTCTCTGTATATTGATGACCGGTTAATGTTTGTTCAAATTGCCAAAACATTGGGTATGCATGGAATACATTACCGTGGGTTAGATGAATTTAAAACCCAATTGAAAAAGTTTAAATTTGACAGCGAATAATTAAATGTAAATTATAAAATGGCAGAAGCAACGTATGAATATGGAATGATTGGCTTGGGCACTATGGGGCGTAATATGGTTTTGAATATAAGTGACCATGGGTTTAGCGTTGCCGGTTTTGATAAAGATAATTCACAAGTTAAGTTGCTTCAGAAAGAAGCGAATGGAAGGAATGTGATTGCGACATCAAACCTGGATGAATTCATAAGCGCATTAAAGACCCCAAGAGTGGTTATACTATTGGTTCCTGCCGGAAAAATTGTAGATGAAGTTATACAGGAGTTAAAGCCGCTGTTATCAGAAAATGATTTATTAATGGACTGTGGTAATTCACATTTTACGGATACCAATTCCAGGATTGAAGAATTGAAAAAATCATCCCTTCATTTTATGGGGGTTGGGGTTTCCGGTGGTGAGTCGGGTGCTCGTTACGGACCCAGTATTATGCCCGGGGGGCCTGAGGACGTTTATGAACGAGTAGCTTCCATGCTTGATGCTATTTCTGCTAAGGTGAATAAGGAGGCATGTGTAAAATGGCTGGGCATAGGTTCAGCAGGACACTATGTAAAGATGGTGCATAATGGCATTGAGTATGGAATAATGCAACTTATTTCAGAATCGTATCATTTATTAAAAGTAGCCGGTGGCATGTCGAATGAGGAATTACACACAACTTTTTCTAAATGGAATGAAGGAATGCTTCATTCATTTCTGATAGAAATTACCGCTGATATTTTTGCTCAAAAAGATGACTTGACAAAGAACAGCCTTGTTGATATGATTCTCGACAGCGCTCACCAGAAAGGCACAGGCGGGTGGACATCGGAAGATGCGATGAAATTGCAAGTGCCGATTCCTGTAATTGATATAGCTGTTTCTATGCGCGATTTATCAGCCTATAAAGATGAACGTGAAATAGCTCAAAAAAAGCTAACAGCCCCCGGAGGCAAATCCGGAGATAATAAGAATGCATTGGTAACACAGTTGGAGCAGGCGCTCTATTTTTCCATGATAACGACCTATGCCCAGGGAATGTCACTCCTGCATTATGCTTCTAAGGAATATGATTATGGATTAAAATTAAAGGATATTGCAAGCATTTGGCGGGGTGGATGCATTATCCGTTCATCACTTCTGGAAGATATCTATTCTGCTTTTTCGAAATCACCTGAGTTGTCAAATATTTTACTGGATGATGCGATTGCGCAAAAAGCAATGCATTCACAAACTGAAACTCGTAAAACAATTCAAATAGGCATGGAAATGGGAATCCCGCTTCCTGCTATTATGACCTCACTGGCTTATTACGACAGTTACCGGAGCGGGTGGCTTCCGGCAAATTTGATACAGGCGCAGCGCGATTATTTTGGAGCACATACATACGAACGTAACGACCGGAAAGGAACTTTTCATACACAATGGAATCATGAAAAAGAATGATATGGATGCTTCAACTAAAATAAGTCCGACCATAATAGTTATCCTGGGAGCTGCCGGGGATTTGGCCTGGCGTAAGCTGCTTCCAGCTATATATAATCTTTACCTGGATAAATGGATACCGGGTGAATTTTCTGTGATTGGCGTGGGTCATGGAAAATTGAGCCTACAGGAATTTGAAAAGCACTTACATGAAGGAGTAGATAAAAATTCAAGAAGGGGCAAAACAAAAAAAAGTGAGTGGAATGCTTTTGCAAAGTGCCTTACTTATGTGAGGGGTGAATTTAATGCATTATCAACCTATTCGACCATAGAAAAGCAAATAAGAAGCCTGGAGAAAAAATGGAAAACTACTGCCAACTTGATTTTTTACATGGCTGTGCCTCCTTTTGAGTTTGAAGATATTGCAATAAAGATAGGCCAATCTAAACTTGCTTCTGATAAATTACATAGCCGCATTGTAATTGAAAAGCCTTTTGGACATGACCTTGAGAGCGCCAAGCACCTGAATAATTTATTACATGGCATGTTTGATGAAAGTCAGATTTACCGAATTGATCACTACCTGGGGAAAGAAACGGTTCAGAATATTCTTGCCTTTCGCTTTGCCAACGCCTTGTTTGAGCCCACCTGGGATAGAAATTATATTGATAATGTTCAAATAACAGTCTCGGAGCAGTTAGGTGTGGAGAATAGAGGGAACTATTATGAAACAGCCGGCGCCCTTCGGGATATGATACAAAATCACCTTCTTCAATTGCTTTGTCTCATAGCCATGGAACCTCCTGTTTCTTTTGAGGCTGATGAGATACGTAACCGCAAAGTGGATGTATTAAATGCATTGCGTAAAATTCTTCCCGGTGAAGTTCCGCAATGTGCCGTAAGAGGACAGTATGGCCCGGGATGGATTGAAGGAAAAAAAGTGAAAGGATACAGACAGGAACCTGATGTAAGTAAAACTTCTGGGAAGGAAACCTTTGCAGCTGTTAAATTATTTATTGATAACTGGAGATGGCAGGGAGTGCCTTTTTATCTGCGAACGGGCAAGCGCCTCAACGAATCGATATGTGTTATTACCATACAATTTAAGCCGGTGCCGCATCAGCCATTTCCCGATGAAGCAACCGGCAACTGGCAACCCAACAGGCTTATTTTGAATATACAGCCTCACATGGGTATACGTTTGCGTTTCCAGGCAAAGCGCCCCGGCTTAAAAATGCTCCTTTATCCGGTTGATATGCAATTCAACTATAATGAATCGTATTCCTCCGGAACTCCGGAAGCCTATGAAACCTTGCTTCTGGATATTATGGAAGGCGATTCGACGCTTTTTATGCGTGCAGACCAGGTAGAAGCGGCTTGGAAAGTGCTTATGCCTATTATTGATTCATGGGAAAATAATCCATCGGTTAATTTCCCCAACTATGAAGCCGGCATGCAGGGGCCCGAGGCTGCCGAAGCGTTAATTGCAAGAGACGGACATAGCTGGACAGTAATACCTCCTGAGAAAACATGAACAGACACAGCGTTTTTAACCACCTTGAAGTTTTTCCGGCTGTAGATGATTTATATATAGCTGCGGCAGAATTTATTGTTTCTATTGCAAATAAGGCTATTGCTAAAAACGGAAGGTTTATTATTTCATTGTCAGGTGGACAAACACCCGTAAAGTTATATTCCATCTTAGCTCAAGATCCTTTTCGCAACCAAATAGAGTGGAAAAAAGTATTTATATTTTGGGGCGATGAACGTTGTGTTCCTTTGGAGGATGAACAAAATAATGCTTACCAGGCAAAGGTAACATGGCTTAATAAAGTGGATGTTCCTCCATCCAACATTCATATTATTCCTGTTAATTTAAAGCCTGCAGAAGCAGCTAAGCAGTATGAAAAAAAAATAAATGATTTTTTCGGAAATAGCCCGAAGCAATTTGATATAGTGCTCCTCGGCCTTGGAGAGAATGGGCATACAGCCTCTCTTTTCCCGGGTACAAATGTGCTAAATGAACAAGCGGAAGGCATACGAGAGGTATATGTAGAAGAAGAAAAAATGTTTCGTATTACCATGACTGCGCCACTAATCAATAAGGCTCATCATATTCTTTTCTTAGTGTCGGGAAAAAAGAAGGCGAAAATTTTGGAAAATATTATGCAGGGTCCTTATCAGCCGGAAAAATATCCTGCTCAGCTTATTAATCCTGTAGAGGCTGACCTGCGTTGGTTTGCAGATAGTGCAGCTGCAACGTCGGTATTACTTAAAAACTTAGAGAGTTAACCAAAGAATGACATATATTATGACAGAGAATGAAATTGTAACACTGTATACCTTCAAAGATATTGTGGAGGCTACCATGGCTCTCGATGCACTAAAAGAAAGTGGAATAGAGGCCTTTTTGATAGATACTACAACATCCGGTATAAGACCCATGACCGGTGTTGAACTAAAAGTATTTTTTAAAGATGTGGGAGCAGCTGAAAAGATTATCGAAGAATACAAGGACAAACAGTAGGTGCCTGACACTTTATTTAAGCGTTTGAAGGTCAGTATTTGAGGGTTGGTCGATTAATTAGGGCGAACGCCAGGATTTTGAAGTAGTTTAGTTTTTCGTAAACTTCTAAATCTATACCTTATGAAACGCTTAGCTGTACTTATAATTTTATTATTCTCTTTACTGGGAACTAAAAATATATCTGCCCAGGTTGGAGTAAGTATTACCGTAGCTCCTCCCGCACTTCCCGTATATGAACAACCTCCCTGTCCTGTGGATGGTTATTTATGGTCTCCGGGATATTGGGCTTACGGCCCCGACGGCTATTATTGGGTGCCGGGAGTATGGGTAGCGCCACCGGATGCCGGACTTCTTTGGACCCCCGGTTATTGGGGATTTGTCAATGGCGATTACATTTGGTATGCCGGCTATTGGGGCCCCACCATAGGCTTTTACGGCGGGGTATGCTACGGATTTGGATATGGAGGTCATGGTTTTTATGGCGGACGATGGGAGGGAGGCCGGTTTATGTATAATACCGCTGCATGGCATGTAGATGATAAAGTAATTCATAACACGTATGTGGATAAATCTGTAATTCATAATAGTGGAAGCCGTGCTAGTTTTAATGGGCGGGGCGGAGTTGATGAACGGCCAACGGCATCGGAACAGGCAGCTATGAAGGAAAGGCACGTTGCAGCTACTTCATCGCAACGTGCGAATGAACATACTGCAAGCATGAATAAGAATCAATTGGCTTCTGTAAATAAGGGTCGTCCATCTACAACAGCAAGAAATACTGTTGGCGGACAAAGATCCAGTCCTTCGGGGCATTCTATAAGTAGCGCTCACGCAACAAACAATGCCCATGCAGCGCCCGCCAATAGTCATACCCCGTCAGGCAATACGCATGCAGCACCGAATAATACCCATGCAACACACCATACAAGTACTACTCCGCACCATACCAGTACTGCTCCACACCATACCAGTACTGCTCCACACCATACCAATACTACCCCACACCATACCAGTACTGCTCCACACCATGCTACGCAACCGGTGCATAATGCTCCACAGCATGCTACTGCAAAACCGCAACCGGTACGCAGCAGTCCTCCACAAAACAGGCCTACTCCGGAGCCTCAGCATAATGTTGCTCCAACGCCGGAAAGGCAAACAGCCCCTCCTCCAAGGCCTGCAGGAGGAGAAGAACATCCGGTGGGTGGTGGAGATGAAGGAAAGAGACATTGAAATTCTGAGAGGCCAAGTAATCTCTGTCATTTTTAGTAACCTATTCCTGTGAAAATCTTTTGGCTAAATTTTTTATGGAATTAATGCTAATTTATTGATATTGTATTTTAATTTTTTAGGTATAAAATTGATTCCAGGAAATAAACTATGAAATAATATGAAGAAACATGGAAAATACTATAAAATAACTATGAAATAGCGGAAAGTCAGTTTTGTTAATGCTTTGATATTCAATATTTTATATCTTAATGTCATATTAAATAAATATAAAAAAGTATAACTTATAGCAAAAGTTATGGTTTATTTTTTGCTGTGTAGCAGAAATTATTTTGTTATTGCATGTGTATCTGTTTAGCATAAACTATCCTAATGGCTAGTGTGATTGTTTAAAATGCAAATATACCGTGTAGAATAGCATATTCTAAAAAGTCAATGACCTCTCCCTTTCCTTCCCAATTAAGAAAAGGCGTATCTTTTTCTTGTCTTTCAAAATTTCAGGCCTTGATTTGATTCTTTCATCGAAATTATGGATGAAACCGGTAAGGGTTAAGCTAACTTTATCATATAAACCAATAAAAAACAAAATGAAAAGGCTGCTTATTGTAATATCTTTGCTAATGTGTCTTTCATTGCAAAGTTGCTTTGTTTCAGTTCATGGGCATCGCTGGCACAGGTACCATGATGTGCGTTAGTATCGTAACATCATTTATTATCTGTACGAGTAATATAATGAGCCTGTCGCCCCAAACTTTTGGAGGGCTTTAATTAGAAGTGTTAAACTTTGAAGCCCTTTAGGATTTGAGGTTAAGCGATAAATTTCAAAACTGAGATGCTTTTATATGGTTATCGGTAGAATATAACGGCAATTTGGTGTTCTGTTCCATCATCGATAAGCATAACTGAATTATCCGATTGCTTTGTACCGTCCATCTCAACAATCATCTCTTCCGGTGATTGGTTAGTTGCCAAGCGCTTTTGCGAAAAGGTAATGTGGTAAAGCGTTTTCATATAACGATAGTGCACCTTAAACGATTCCCATTCGGGAGGGACACAAGGAACAAATTTCAATTTATTGCCTTCCTGTTGTAGTCCCAGGAAAGATTCAGTAATAAGCTGATACATCCAACCGGCAGAACCCGTATACCATGTCCATCCGCCACGCCCGGCATGCGGAGGATAACCGTAAACATCGGCAGCCAAAACGTAAGGCTCCACCTTATAAGTAGCAATGGTATCCGGGGTTTTGCTATGATTGAGGGGATTTACCATGTTTAATAATTCCCATACCCGTGTGTTATCTTTGAGCTTTGCAAAAGCCATAATCATCCATATAGCGGCATGCGTATATTGTCCCCCATTTTCCCTTACTCCGGGAACATACCCTTTTATGTAACCCGGGTTTAAGTTAGATTTATTGAATGGTGGCTCTAATAATTGTATTATTCCTATATCCTTTTTCACAAGGTTATTATACGCTGCTTCCATGGCTGTATTTGCATAGTCCATGTTTCCGGCCCCGGATAAAACAGACCAGCTTTGAGCAATGGAATCAATTTTACATTCCTTATTTTGGGAAGAGCCTAATGGCGTACCGTTATCAAACCAGGCCCGCAGATACCACTGTCCATCCCACGCTTTTTTATTAATATTTTCTTCCAGTTGTTTCGCATTTTTTTCACACTCATCGGCAAATACTGTATCGTTCTTCGAACGGGCAATTCCCGAAAATTTGATAAGTATATCGTACAGGAAGAACGCCAGCCATACACTTTCTCCCTTACCTTGATAACCTACCTTATCAAAGCCATCGTTCCAATCTCCCGTGCCAATTAAGGGTAGTCCATGTTCACCAAAATTGAGACTGTGCTTTATAGCCTGTACACAGTGCTCATAAAGTTTAACGGATAGAGTGGACTGAATAGGCGTGTCATAATAGGACTCTTCTCCTGTATTTAATTGGCGACCCTCCAGGTATGAGGCAGTTTCATCCAGCACAGCCATATCTCCTGTATGAGTAATATATAGGGAGGTTACAAACGGCAGCCAGAGATAATCGTCGGAACAGCGTGTACGGACGCCACGTCCGGTGGGAGGATGCCACCAATGTTCTACATCCCCTTCTTTAAATTGACGCGATGCAGAAAGCAAAATCTGGTCGCGCGCAAACTTGGGATTTACATGCAGAAGGGATAACACATCCTGCAATTGGTCTCTGAATCCAAAGGCTCCCCCGGACTGATAATATCCGCTGCGTCCCCATAACCGCGATGAAATTGTTTGGTAAGTAAGCCATCCGTTAGTAAGGATATTAATTGCCTCGTCCGGAGTTTCTACCTGCAAGGAAGTAAGAGTGTTTTTCCAATACTCTTTCACTTTTTTCAATGCATCCTGTGCCACTACACTCCCCCTGTATTTTCGAACAGTTTCACTTGCCTCCTGGGACGTTTTACCTGCACCAAGCCTGAAGATAATTTCATATTCTTCTCCATCAGATAAGTCAAAGGGCACTTGGATGGCTGCGCATGGATCTAAAGCCAGCCCGGTTTTTCCCGAAAGTTTTTGCCTGAGCATAGCATCGGGTTTTTTTAATGTGCCATTGCGCCCGATGAATTCAATGCGGTCAGCGGTAAATGTTTTTTTCAAATAATCAACATCAAAAAAAGCTGTTCTATTTGGAAATTCTGTATTGTAGGGATTTTTTGCGAAAAAAGCTCCGGTATCGGGGTCTATTTCCGTATGGATATACATGGCGGTTTTCGCGCGGGTATCACCTAAAACCCATTCTATATAGCCGGTAGCTGAAAGTTTACGGGTTCTTCCCGATTGATTGCGTATTTTTAGTACAGTAAATTTAACGCTCGCCTCGATATCTACATATACGGTCATTTCTGAATGTATTCCATCTTCTATATGTTCGAAAACGCTATATCCCATGCCATGGCGGGTTATATAGGCTGAGTCTCCTCCTTTAGGAAGAAGCGTGGTTGACCAAAAACGCCCCGTTTCATAATCCCTTATATAGAATGCTTCCCCTCCTGAATCGCTTACAGGATCATTATTCCAGGGTGTAAGCCTGAATTCATGGGCATTTTCTGTCCATGTATACGCAGAGCCACTTTCAGATATGACAGTTCCGAAATTAGGATTTGCTATCACGTTTGACCAAGGGGCAGGTGTTTTGTTTTTTTCATCGGATGTAATTATATACTCTGTTCCCTCAGGGTTAAATCCTCCCAGCCCGTTGAAAAAGGTCAAATCCTTAGGTAAAGGAATAGAAACTATTGTTGGCGGGGGTAACTGTGCCGGAGGTACGATGTAAGGTATTATTATTCTTCCAAGAGGTTTTCGTTTAGCATGGTCAGATAATGTTCCTCCGTTATCAGAAATAATTACACGTGCTACGGTTTGGAATAATATCCGGTCTTCGTTTGAAATCTGGTCAGCTGCCCTGACAAAAACTCCACCGGGCCGGTCAACCAATTCTGCCGGAATAAGGGCTTGGATCTCATTTTGAAAAACCTGGCGGTAACCACCGTGTTCCTCGTTCCATATTACCAGGTCAACTGCAAGCCCTTTTGCACGCCAGTAGGTGTGTGCTTGTATAAGTTGTTTTGCCAATTGCATGTTAGCCTGTTTTTCAACTTTTAACAGAACAATTGGCAGATCTCCTGAAATTGAATAACCCCATAGCCCCGACTGGCCACGATAATTATTGATAAGAATTGCAGGATCGGCCCGGAAGGAAGAATTATGGAATATAACAGAGCTTGCAAGTTTGCTGTATAATTGCGCATCTA
>Ga0206873_1153_pt2 | contig 15493 bp, 14 predicted proteins | sample Alteio_BWOrgCont_11_FD_152631 | JGI IMG/M metagenome (GOLD analysis project Ga0206873, IMG submission 152631) | Enriched cells from forest soil in Barre Woods Harvard Forest LTER site, Petersham, Massachusetts, United States -... | ecosystem: Environmental > Terrestrial > Soil > Temperate forest >...
ATCACGATTGCGGCGAGCAATCCGAAGTGAAACAGGACGGCGAAGATCGCGTTCCGCCCCCAAACGATGTTGTAGCCGACGCCGTCGAATTGCCGCACGAAAAGGAAAGTGGCCAGCGCCACGCTGATCGCCAACAGCACCGTCGCTACGTACCCGATGGTCGGCCCGCCGTATGGCCACAGGGAATTGAGCAAGCGCATTTTCAGCGGAAGAAAAATCGCCAGCATTGCGAAATAGTCTTGCCACGCGCCGGGTTTCGCCGCGCCAGCGGAAATCGTGAGTAGGACGGGCGCTAACGTATACGTAGCCGCAAACGCGGCGCGCCACCAAGTGAAACTATTTGTCCCCGCCAGGTAAATCAGGTATGCAAAAAGGGGGGCGGTGGCAATCAAGACACCGCGATGCGCGCCGGCGCGGCGCGCGAACCGTTCGCCAAAATTTCCGGCGGCGAGTAACAGCTGGATCCCCAGAAAAAAGGCAAGCACAGACAAGGTGACGGCGTAGGCCCGACCGCTATATTCGTGCCACGCGCCGTAGATGGCCGCTCCGGCGACGGCCGCGGCCCACAAGCCGAGCGCGGTCCAAATCGATAGCTGGCGTTCTCCGGACATGGCACGATAGTCTATCCCACTCAATGGGTGCGGGGTCTACTTCGAGCCCGCCGAATGCAAGTAGGCATTGATGTCGGACAAAACCACGAAACGAATCGCGTACATCGACTGGCTGAGAGGACTCGCCTGCCTGGTGATGTTTCAGACGCATTGCTACGATTCCTGGCTCGGCGGCGCCGCTCGTGATGGCGAGTTCATCAGGATGTCCCAACTTGGGGGAACGCTTCCCGCTCCTCTGTTTCTTTTTCTTGCAGGCATTTCATTCGCCTTGGTCACGGACAAGCTTCGCCAGAAGGGCGTATCGGCGGACGAAATCGCGCGCACTACGATTTTGCGCGGAGGCGAAATCTTTCTTCTCGGTTTGCTCTTCCGCTTGCAGGAATTTCTGCTCGGCCAGCCCGGGGCGCAGTGGACGGACTTGCTTCGCGTGGACGTGCTGAATGTGATCGGTGTGTCGCTCATGTTGATGGGCGTCGCGTGCCGGATCGCGGCGGCGGGAGGCGCCGCCGACCTGCGACAGTTGCGGCGGGCAACGATTGTGACCGCGGTCATATGCGCGGCTGTGATTGCGGTTTTCACTCCACCCTTGTGGACCAATTGGCGCCCACACTCGCTTGCGTGGTGGCTCGAATCCTATATCAACGGCGTGCACACGTTCGGCAAGCCGCAGCCGTGGCTGTTCCCCATTTTTCCGTGGGCCGCGTTCGCATTTGTGGGTCTGGCGGCGGGATCGCTTTTGTTATTCGAATGGGCGCGAAGGAACGAAGCGCTTGCGCTGGCGTTTGCCGGAGCAGGAGGGATTTCGCTCATTGCGACGGGATTGTGGCTGGATGCGCGCCCTGTCCGGCTTTACGGCGCATACGATTTTTGGCACACCAGTCCGAATTTCTTTCTGGTTCGCGCGGGAGTCGTGTTGGTCATTCTCTTTCTGGGTTACGCATGGTGCCGTTGGGGAGCGGGGGAGTGGGGCTTTAGCCCGCTGATCGAAATGGGAAAATGTTCGCTGCTGGTTTACTGGGTTCACTTTGAATTCGTTTACGGCGGGCTTTCAATAGTGCCCAAGCATGGCGTGGGTGTTAGGACGGCAACGCTTGGGTTGATCGCGATATTTATCTCGATGACTGTGCTCGCGACGGCCCGCAACCGTTTTCCAAAGTGGAAGCCGCAAATGGTGGCTCTGCTTCGAGGCGCCGCGCGGACTTGAGAGCTGGATGGCACGGACGTCAGCTTATGGAGCTCTTTAATGTAGAAAGTCAAAAGAAAACAGGCTGAAGCCTGTTCTACTTGGGGGCTTGCTTAACCGTGTCGGGGATTTTGAAAATCATCTCGCCGGGACGCGCGAGGCCCATTTCTTCCCGTGCGATGCGTTCGATGGATTTTGGATCCGTCTTCAGTGAGTTGACCTGGTCGGTCAACGTTTTGTTTTCATCGTTCACCTTGCAGATTTGCTCGCGGATCTGTTCGATTTCCTTTTGCGTGCGGCGCATGGCGATGAAGCCGTGCGGGCCGAACACGTCATGCACCAGCAGGGCAAACAGCGCGAGGCCCAGAATCTGCCGCGCGTTTTTCCGCATATAGGCCGCGGCCTCGCCCGGAGTAATTGCGCGACCTTGTTTCAGAGTCATCATGCCTTCGCTTCCTGCGCGGAGTCCATCACCCAGGCCTGCGTTTCGTTTGCGATTTTCGACGACTCTTCGAGAGTTGCGGCCTCGGCATAAACCCGCAGGAGCGGCTCGGTGCCGGAAAGCCGCAGCAGGACCCACGATCCATCGGCGAATTCCATTTTCAGGCCATCGGTGCGGTCCAGGCTTTTGACGCGCCGCCCGAGAAATGTTGGGAAGTCGGCTTTCAGGCGATTTACCGTTCGCAATTTTATATCCTCGGGCAAGTGAAGATTCGTGCGCAGCGGCCAGAATTCGCGGCCGACGCGCTTAAAGAGCGCGCGCAACTGTTCCGCCAGCGAAGAGCGCCGCACGGCGATCATCTCTGCGACGAGCAGACAGGCGAGGATGCCGTCCTTTTCCGGGACGTGGCCGCGGATCGTCATACCCGCGCTTTCTTCCCCGCCCACAGCAATCTTGTCCTGCTGAATCAGTTCGCCAATGTATTTAAATCCCACCGGAGTTTGAAATACGGTCGTGCCGTGATAACGAGCGACCGCGTCCATCAAGTGTGAAGTGGCCACGCTGCGCGCCGCCGGCATTTTCCATCCGCGTGTTTCGACGACGTAATCGTAAAGCAGGCCGAGGATGTGGTTCGGCTGCATCCACGTCCCGTCGGAATCGAGGATGCCGAAGCGGTCTGCATCGCCGTCAGTCGCAAGTCCAACCGCGGCTTTTTTCGCGAGGACTGCTTCGCGCAATGGCCGCAGATTTTCCTTGGAAACGTCCGGCCCTGAGCCGTCGAAGAGCACATCTCGATCCGTTCGCAGAGCTTGCACATCCACGCCACGCATCGAGAGCGCATGGTCCAGGTACCCAGCGCCACATCCGTGGAGCACGTCAGCCACGACGTTTAATTTCGCATCGCCAAGCGATTTGAAATTCACGAGCTGCGCGAGGCGTTCGAGATAGGGTCCCTTTGGATTGATTATCTCAAACGGTTTGTCGTTGGGCTTGGCGGGTGCGCGTTCGCCGAGCTTGGCGGCGCGCGCCTCGATGTCGTGAGTGACTTCGGGAAGCGCGGGACCGCCGTCTGGGCCGTTGAATTTCAGGCCTTGATACTCGGAGGGGTTGTGGCTGGCCGTAAAATTGATGGCGCCATCCGTTTTGCGACGCAGGATTTCGTGGGCGATCACCGGCGTTGGCGTGGGCCCATCGCACAGCAGGACGCGGATGCCGTGCTCGCGAAGAATTTCCGCGGCCGCGCGTGTGAATTCCTCGGCGAAGAATCGCGTGTCATGGCCGATAAGCAATGTCGGGTTTGCCTTGCGGCTCCGCACATGTTCAGCGATAGCCGCCGCAGCAAGGCGAACGTTGGCGAACGTAAAGTCATCCGCGATGATCGCGCGCCAGCCCGAAGTTCCAAATTTAATTGTTGCCGTCATTTCCCTAGTAAGATATTTCCGCCCTCGGGCAGGTATTGTAGCCTGCCGTGCAAGTGCGAGACACCATGGAAATAGCGCTGGCGAGAAAGAGTAACGGGGCGGGAGGATTCCTTGACCGATAAATATTTGGTTCTGGTCACTTGCGCGAGCGCTGCGGATGCCAGGCGCATCGCGCGGGCCGTGGTCGAAGAGCAGTTGGCTGCTTGTGTGAACATCCTTCCCGGTGCGGTCACTTCCATTTATCGGTGGAAAGGGAAGGTGGAGTCCGCGCGGGAACGCCTGCTGCTCATCAAGACGTCGCGAAAGCGCCTGGCGAAGTTGCAAGCAGCCGTCGAGAGGCTGCACTCCTACGACGTGCCCGAATTTATCGCGCTCCCAATCGCCGCGGGATCGCGCGCGTATTTCGCATGGCTAGAGGGGGTTTTGTAGGACAGGCTTCAACCTGTCTGGTTTTGACTTCTTCAGTTCATCAAAAAAAGCGGCAGGTTGAAGCCTGTCCTACTAAAAAACAAATCAAATCTTCCGGAGCGCTTGATCGAGATCGTTGATTAGATCTTCCACGTCTTCAATTCCTACCGAGATGCGAATCAGTCCGTCGGTGATTCCGATCCGCTGGCGCATTACGGGAGGAACCGAAGAGTGCGTCATGGTCGCCGGATGCGAGATGAGCGTTTCCACTCCCCCCAGGCTTTCCGCAAGCGAGCAAAGTTTCAAGTGATTGAGAACCGTGCGCGCATTTTCCTGGGTGACGACATCGAAGGAAATCATGGCGCCGAATCCGCGCTGCTGGCTTACAGCGACGTCATGCTGCGGATGCGAAGGCAACCCGGGATACAGGACGCGTTTCACGCGGGGATGGTCCTCCAGGAACCTGGCGACGGCGCGGCCGTTGGCGTCGTGCTGCTTCATGCGCACGGCCAGCGTCTTGATTCCCCGTGAGACGAGAAAGCAATCCATCGGAGCGAGTCCAGCCCCAGTCGACCGTTGCAGGAAGTAGATTTTCTCCGCATCGGCGGGGCGCGTCAGAATGACCGAGCCGCCCACCGCGTCGCTGTGCCCGTTCAAATATTTCGTCATTGAGTGGACGACGATGTGCGCTCCCAAAGCGATTGGCGATTGCAAGTAGGGGCTCAAGAAGGTGTTATCGACGACGAGGGTGGCGTTGCGCGCCAAGGCAATTCTGGCAATCGCGGCGATGTCGGTGACGCACATGGTCGGATTCGTTGGCGTCTCGACGTAAATCATTCTTGTAGTGGGCTTGATAGCTTGCTCCACTCGCTCAGGAGAAGACGTGTCCACAAAACTGAACTCTAGCCCCCATTGCACGAGGAACTGCGTGGTGAGGCGGATCACGCCTCCGTAGACTGCCTCGGAAATGATGGCGTGGTCGCCGGGACGCAATAAACGAAAAACGGAATCGATGGCGGCCATGCCGGACGTAAATACATACGCCGCGCTTCCGCCTTCCAGCCTCGCCATGGTCCGCTCAAGTGCCCGGCGATTGGGGTGAGCGGTCCTCGCATAGTCGTACCCTTTGTTTTTCCCAAGCTCTTCCTGGACGTACGTCGAAGTTTGATAGATGGGCGCGACGATTGCCCCGGTCGCCGGATCGGGCTCCTGTCCCACATGAATCGCGTCGGTTGCAAATCCCATGAATGAATCTCCTTGAAATTGGCCGCTGTGCCTTGCCGTTGGCCGAAAAATCTTCGTGCAGTGCGAATGTCGGCGGGACTTCGGTCCAGGATGCCGACGCTCGAGGGTTGCGCCAAATGTTTCGCGAATCGAAAGTAGCTCAGGAAAGTGGCCGAGTCAATGCGACGGGCTTGCGGAATCGTGCAAAAAGGGCAAAAATGTGTCAACCAATGCGTGCTTTAGCTCTTATCGCCGGGTGCCTGGAGTGAGCAATGCGTCGAGGTGCGTGAAGACTTCGCTGCGCTTGGCCTTGCTTCTGATCCTGCTTATCGCGGTTGCCGCAAGCGGGCAGGATAAGGACGCGGACGCGAAAGCCAAGGCGGATTCCGACGCAAAGGACGTGCGGCTGACGATCGTCGTAACCGGGGGGGAGGATAAGAAACCCGTGGACAGCGCCAGTGTATACGTCCGATATGTCGAGGAACACAAGCACGGCAAAGACAAAAAGATCGAGATGAATTTGAAGACCAACCAATCGGGAATCTGCCACGTGCCGGTGATCCCGCCTGGAAGATTTGTGGTGCAAGTGATAGCCGATGGCTGGAAGACTTACGGCGAGTATTTTGACATCAGCCAGACGGAGCAGACGATCAACATCACGCTAGTGCGCCCTCCCAAATGGTATTGAATCGGGAATCCACACTGGCCTCTATTTCTTCCTTAGTGCTTCGACGCAAATAATTTTTCTCAGGTTGGGATGTCCTATCCAAAGATGAGCATTAATACTATTGTTTTGCGCGCATACGTGAAAAAGTGCTCCATCTTTGTGCAAACTGCACCAAGCTCAGTGTTTTTCGGGGTATCCGTGTTTTTGATCTCCCTTTTCCACAAACTTTTCAACAAAACTGTTGAAAACTTCTCGCGTGCAAATCGAATGCCATTGCTTTGATAATGCTCGGGCACGGTGTTAGATTAGCAGTCCAGGGAAACATCGCGCGGAATTGAGCGGATGGAAGAAAAACCATACAAAGGATTTGTGATCTGGCATCTGCTGTGGAGCAACCTCGGCGTGCGCCCGCTGCGTTCCGCGCTGAGTGTGCTGGCGCTCGCTCTTCAAGTTTTTCTCGTCCTGCTGATTGCGGGCCTGACTTCCGGCGCATTGGGCGACTGGCGCACGCGCGTGGAAGGAGTTGGCGCAGATATCCTCGTGCAGCCGCCCAACTCGTCCATTTTTTTTGCTTTTTCGAGCGCCGTGATGCCTGAGTCCCTGGCAGAGCAAATTGCCACCTTGCCGGGAGTCGACGAAGTGGCGCCCGTGCTGATTGTGGTCGATCAGAAAAATTTGGGCGTGGTCTACGGCATTGATTACGATCGATTTGCCGGCCTGAGCAACGGCTTTGCGTTCCTATCGGGTGGGCCATTCCAGGAGCCGGTTCAGGCTATCGCTGACGATCTCGCGGCGCAGTCTCGAAAATTGCGCGTGGGCCAAAAGACGATTCTCCTCGGCCATGAATTCACGATTTCCGGCATCGTCGTCCACGGCAAGGGGGCGCGCTTCTTCATTCCGATCAAGACGGCGCAGGACATTGCAGGCGCTGACGGCCGCGTCTCGATGATTTATGTTCGCAGCAAAGGCGACACCGACGGCGCTCGGAACGAACTCGTCAAGTTGCTTCCGACCTACAAGATTCGTTCGATGGCGGAGTACAGCACGTTGATGAGCTCATCCAACTTGCCGGAACTAAAACCATTCATGCACACGTTTCTCACGCTCGGAGTGGTCATCAGCTTTTTGGTCGTACTTCTGACGATGCACACGATGGTGTTTGAGCGCACGCGAGACATCGGCGTTCTTCGGGCGCTGGGATCTTCCCGTCTTGCAGTTTGCTGGATGATCTTCGGCGAGACCTTGGTGATGGTGGGGTTGGGCGTTGCCTCCGGATTACTTTGCACATACAGCGTCGTCGCAATTTTGCACAGGACGTCTCCCACGCTGCAAATAGCCATCGAAGGCGGATGGATTGTGCGGGCGATCCTATTGACAATCGTGGGTGCGATTGCCGGCGCAATGTATCCTGCCCTGCGCGCGGCTCGAAACGATCCCGTGGACGCGCTGGCCTACGAGTAAATTGGAATTCCAATCGTTCAATTCGAGGGTCGCATCCTGCCCACGCTGGCGGCCGTCGTTACGATTATCGTAGGGTTTTAGCGGGAGACTTACCAACGCCTCCCCAAGTCCACTGCGGCGAAGATCCTTCGTTGATCCGGAGGTAGCGAATTGTGAAAGCCCGCCGGGTACGGGCAGGGCTTTAAGAGAAGTTCGTGAGAATATGTTGGAGGAGGTGGTGATTATGAGATTGAAACACTTGGTAGTCATGCTTGCCGTGGTCACGCTCGCGCTGCCGCTCGCGGCGCAAATGGGAATGGGACCGCGCATCCCGACCTTAAGTGGCGTGTGGCATCCCGTCGTGGGATCCGGCGCGACCTACGAGCGGACGTTGGCTGCAAATGGAAACAAAACCCAGATGCAAATTACCATCGTTGGCAAAGAGGACGTTGAGGGCAAGCCGGCCTACTGGATGGAATTCGCGATGTCCAACCCAAACATGATGGGTGGCGCTGAAATGCTGATGAAGCAACTCATGACGGTAGGAGACGATGGTGTGAGCTCCTCAAGGTTGATCATGCAGCCCCCCGGTCAGGATCCCATGGAAATGGATATGAGTGCGAATCCCGCTGCCCGTGGAATGAAGCAAACGACTCCCACCAATATTGCGGACAAGGCTGAACTCGTGGGAACTGAATCCGTCACCGTTCCGGCGGGCACATTCTCCTGCCAGCATTTCCGCATGAAGGATGGCTCGGGCGATGGCTGGATTTCAGATAAAGTCTCGCCCTGGAGCCTCGTGAAGTACCAGGGCAAGGATTCGACAATGGTTTTGACGAAACTCGTCACCGACGCCAAAGACCGCATCACAGGCACGCCGAAGAAATTCGATCCGATGGAAATGATGCGCAACCGGATGGGCCAGCAAGGTCAACGGCCGGAATAGGATGTTGGCCGCCGCGACATGCTGCGCGAGCAGCTGAATTTCGGCAGTAAGGGCTTCCAAGCCATTCCTAACTTACCGTTTCTGCTGCTTCCGGTTTATGTCTTTGGACTGAATTCCCAAGGAGAGCCTGTGTCCGCTTTCGCAGACAAGTTTTACTCCGCGCGCATTATCGACCGGCGCGACATTTCCGCTGATCTATGGTCTTTTCGCGTTGATCCGGGCGGGGAATTTCCTTATCGAGCGGGCCAGTACGCAACCTTGGGAGTCGTTACACCCGAAAAGCACCACGAGCGCCCTTACTCGATTGTTTCCGCTCCTCACGAGAAAAATCTGGAGTTTTTCTTTGAGTTGGTTCCGCATGGCCAGGTAACGCCGCGTTTTCACAAGTTCCGCGTGGGTGACGAAATCACCATGCGAAAAACCGCCAAAGGGAATTTCACGCTAGATCTTTCCGGTAAATGCGCCAATCATCTCTTGATTGCCACGGTTACGGGGGTGGCGCCTTTCGTCAGCTATGTCCGGTCCCTGCGTCGCGAGTGGGAGAACGCAAAATCTTCCGGCGCAAACAGACTGTTCATACTGGAAGGCGCCAGCCGCTCCTGGGAGATGGGCTACTCGGCCGAACTCGAAAAGGTGGCCGGCGAGGTTTCCTGGCTGACCTACGTTCCCACCGTCAGCCGCCCATGGGAGGACCAGGGATGGAGCGGAGAAATTGGCCGCGTGGATGACCTGATCCGCAAATATACCGACATGTGGAAACTGAAGCCTGGAGACACGAAGGTCTACCTGTGCGGTCACCCGAACATGATTGAAAATACGAGGGGCATTGTCAGGCGCCGCGGTTGGGAGGAGCATTCCATCCAGGCGGAGGCATACTTCGTTCCCCCTCGACACGATTACACGACGGAATCGGAAGAATGAACGAATGGCTTAGTCAACAGTTGACGCGAGCGTCGCAGATTACCAGCGCTCATGCTTGAAGTAGATGACTCCGAGCGCCGGCATGCGCAGATAAATGGAATACGGCTGGTTGTTCCAAGGAATCGCTTCGGCATGCACCCCGCCCAGATTGCCAAAGTTCGTCCCGCCATATTTCTCCGCGTCCGTATTCATGATTTCGCGGTAAAAGCCAGGCTCCGGCACACCCACGCGATAGGTTTCTCGCTGGACCGGCGTGAAATTGGCGACCACGATAGTGAAGTCGCCCTGATCCTTGGCTCGCCGCAGGAATGAAAGTACGCTCGAATCCGAATCGGTGCAATCGATCCACTCAAACCCGTGCCAGTCGAAATCCACCTGGTGAAGGGAAGGCTCATTCCGGTAAATTGCGTTCAGGTCCGCCGTAAGAGTCTGAAGACCACGGTGAGTATCAAATTCGAGCAAGTGCCATTCAATGCTGGTGTCCGGGTTCCATTCTCCCCGCTGGCCAAATTCGCCGCCCATGAACATCAGCTTCTTGCCGGGATGGGCAATTAGATACCCATAAAATAGGCGCAAGTTCGCGAACTGCTGCCACAAGTCGCCCGGCATTTTATTGATCAGCGAGGCCTTGCCGTGGACCACCTCATCATGGGAGAGCGGCAGCACAAAATTTTCCGTGAAGGCATACAGCATCGAGAAGGTCATCCGGTTGTGATTGTACTTCCGGTAGATCGGGTCCACGGCGAAATAACTCAGCGTGTCGTTCATCCAGCCCATATTCCATTTCAAGCTGAATCCCAATCCTCCCAGGTACGTCGGGCGAGAAACCATCGGCCAGGATGTGGACTCTTCCGCGATAGTTAGAACGCCAGGATGGCGCGCATACACTACTTCGTTGAGTCGCTTGATGAACGCGATGGCGGCGAGATTTTCACGGCCTCCAAATTCATTCGGAATCCATTCGCCTTCGCGGCGCGAATAATCGAGATACAACATGGAAGCCACCGCATCCACGCGCAAGCCATCAATGTGATATTTGTCAATCCAGAAAACCGCATTGGAGATCAGGAAATTCTGAACTTCGTTGCGGCCGTAGTTGAATACCAGAGTTCCCCAGTCGGGATGGCGGCCCTGGCGCGGGTCCGCGTGTTCGTACAAATGAGTGCCATCAAATTCGCCCAGCCCGTGGCCATCACTCGGAAAGTGGGCCGGAGTCCAATCCAGCAATACGCCGATCCCTGCCTGGTGAAGCCGGTCGACAAAGGCCATGAAATCTTCAGGCGTTCCGAATCGGCTGGTCGCGGCGAAATATCCAAGTGTCTGGTATCCCCACGAGCCATCGAACGGGTGCTCCATTACCGGCATGAGTTCCACGTGCGTATAGCCCATCCGCTTTAAATAGGGAATGAGCTGGTCGGCCAGCTCCCCGTAGGATAGCCAGCGCCCGCCTTCTTCAATCTTGCGCCGCCAGGAACCAAGATGGACCTCGTAGATCGAGATGGGAGAGGACAGCCAATCGTTCCTCGATCGCCATTCGAGCCAGCCAGAATCGTTCCACTGGTGGTGGTCCAGTCGGGCAACGATCGAGCCGGTGTTGGGCCGAAGTTCCGAGCGGAATCCATAGGGGTCGCTTTTCAATAGAGGAAGCCCACCGGACATCGGCCGGATTTCGTACTTGTAAACGGCACCCTCTGCAAGTTCGGGCACAAATAGTTCCCAAACTCCCGACGGCCCGCGGTTCCGCATCGGGCTGACGCGCCCATCCCACTGATTGAAATCTCCCACAACGCTCACGCGCATCGCGTTGGGGGCCCACACTCCGAACTGCACTCCAGCCACGCCATCGACCACTACTGGGTGCGCGCCCATCTTTTCGTATTTTTGGTAATGGGTCCCCTCTCCCATCAGGTACAAGTCAAAATCAGAAAGGAGGGGAGGGAACGCATACGTGTCATGAATCTCTCGCGCCGGTTGCCCCTCCTCCACGATCCTCCACCGGTAAATGACCGGTGAAATCGGCAGGTGCGGATATTGCGGCAAATCTGCTTCGAATAATCCTTCAGGAGATATGCGTCTTGCGGCGATCGCGTCGGAGTGGTGCTCTAAAATGACGGAGGCTTGTGTCGCTCGTGGAAAAAAGCCGCGTACAACCAGGCGCTTTTCTTCGTCTTTTTCTACGATGTGCGGCCCAAGCAATCGAAATGGGTCGCGGTTTTCGGCGCGCAAGAGGAGTGCGATATCGCGTTCGATTTCGTTCGCCAGTCCGGTTTCGACCGGAAGCTCTCCAGATGACGGCTTTACTGCGCTCACTCAGTTCCCCCCACCAAAGGATCTGGTCCACAACAGCAATCATTCTATCAGGGTAGCGAGATAGCGGAAGGATTCATTGGTGGGAGGATAGCCAAAGTGGAGGATTCCTGGCATTCAAATCACATTCCACAGGAGAAAAATGGTTCCATTCGTGTGCACAGTTGCAACCTATTATTCACATAGTTTTCGCCCAAAAGGCGCATGTATTTGTTAACGCGTGTAGAATCAGCATGTTGATTGATTACTCTTATGGCACAAGACTTGCAATGCTTCATTGGGAATGCGCTCCAGATTGCTCGCCGCAGGCCTTCTGGACCGCTTAAGCCTGGGACTCGGGACCCACTATGAGAAACCATAACCGATTTCTTTACAACCTAGCTAAAGTTCTCATCCTCGGTGTCGCGGTCGTGGCCTTCTGCGGTACGTCCGCACGCGCACAAGACTCCCTTTCCGGAACCTATAAGTGCGCCAGCGTGGAAGTTGCAGGAAAGACACTGCATTGTTCGACTCCCTCTCTGGAAATGAACTCGGATGGGAGTTATGAAATTCTCGCCGAGCACGGCACCTATCGAATTCTAAGGGGGCACTGGTTGGTTCTTTCTGCCGCCAAACATCACCGAAGGGCTCGCTTGGACGGCAGCAAAGAGATCATTTTCGAGTTTGTGTCCGGGGGGAAGAAAAGCAAGATCACGTATCGCCGAAAATATCAAAGACCTCCCGCATGGGTATCCGGCTAGGACGTCGTTTCACAAGACTGTGGCGCGCCATGTTTGACGGAACGCTACAACCTAAAGTTCGCGTGTCACAACTCGGCACACGAAATGGGCGATTGTTCAGCATTGAAACAGACTAAAGATTCCTCCGGCCCAGCCCTCAAATGAACCCCCATTAACTCTCTCTCCAGCATAGGTTTACACGCATCTGTTTTGCTTCATCTGCCTTCCAAATGGAATGCCAATTGCCTCTTATCCCTTGTGTGGGGAGCGCAGCAGAAATGAATCGTTGCGCCGAACGAGGGAATCAAGGGGGAAAGATGTCAGCAAGCATGTTACAAAGCCCGGAAGTCCAAGAATCAGCCGAACAGAAACTGTGGCGCGCCGTAATTGCCTGCACCGTGGAAGAATGGGTCAGCGGCCCGCTTCGTCAAAAGCGTGAAGCGGAACAATTCTTGTTCAGCGACAATCAGGATTATCGAACCGTTTGCTTTTCGGCAGGGATCAACCCGGAAGACCTGCGAGTGCGTCTGGAAAAAATTCGGTCGCGCCAATCAGCCGAAGCGCAAGCCCTCGCTTCACGAAACTAATTTCCACGGCGAATTCTGCACCCCGTTTGACGAACCACTCTGCTTCCGCTATCATGCCTTCGCGGGGTGGAGCAGTCTGGTAGCTCGTCGGGCTCATAACCCGAAGGTCGTTGGTTCAAATCCAACCCCCGCAACCAATGGGCCCGTTTCGCCAACTGCGGGACGGGCCCTTCCTATTTATCCATAGCCATATGTAATTTAGTGTTAAATAGTTGGATCCGGCTGAATGCGTGTCTGGGCCTCAGCTAAGCCAAGTCGCTGGATCAGGTTCTGAAAACGAGGCTCGGCCTGCAGCGGATCGAATAGAGCATCATGGCCAATGTACATTAAATAGTTGGAACGTTCCTGATGCGCTTTGTCCAACCAATCCAGAGCGCCGTTTGTGTCGCCCAGTCCTATGGCAACAATGGCGAATTCCTCCGCGGGAACGTATCGAAACTCAGCGAGATGCAACATTTCTCGCAGCAAGGCTCGGGCCTCTGTTTGACGGCCGCTTGCCGCTAACGCGTAACTTAGGTGCGCTTTGACGTACGATGAGCAACCCCCGGTGGCATCGAGCGCTTTTTGGAACTCTTCGATGGCAGCCTCCCACCGTCGCTCATGTATTTCATAGAGACCCCGCATGATGTGAAATTTGAAAAAACCCGTAAGCCGCCCGCGGCTGGCCTCCAGGCTATCTTTGAGCTCCGCAAATTGTCGGGCCAGGTACATGCAATACTGAGTTCCTGTTTGAGTAAATGGAGAAAACGGATCCAGGAGGCAGGCATGCTCGCATTCGTTCACAGCCTCTGTTTTTTTCCCGACTGCGAGGTAGTAGATGGCTAAAACGAGACGCACGGTCGCGTTGTTTGGGTCCAGCGCGAGAGCCAGGCGCGTTTCTCGTTCGCCGGCCTTCCAATTCCAGCGGAACATCATCTCCGTCAGGCCCAGAACCAGCCGCGCCTCTGCAAGCGAACTGTCCAGTGACAACGCTTTTCGAGCCAGGTCTTCCGCTTTTCCAAACAACGCGCCTGGAGGCAATGCGGAAACTGGTGCCACCATGGCACAGTAGGCATGGGCCATTGCCGAATATGCCAATGCGAAATTCGGGTCGGCCTGGATGGCCTTTTCATACCAATCAATCGACGCCAGCAGTCCTGCTTCCGTGAACCGATAAAACTCATGGCGTCCCTTCAAATACGCTTGGCTGGCGTCAGGAGAAATCTTCCGTGTTGACCCAGCTGGAGGTCCAGTTGGTTGGCCCATCTTTCGGGCTACGGCGGATGCCACTGCCACGGCGGTGCGATCCAACAACGGCAGTATTTCGGTGAGGTCTCCCTCGAATCTCTCCGCCCATAGATGTTGATCTCGCGCGCCGTCTATCAGCTGGGCAGCGATTCGCACACTGTCGCCAATCTGAAATACCGATCCCTCAACGACAAACCCCACTCCTAGCTCGCGCGCAATTTCCGGTAGTGGCTTCCGTACACTCTGATATTGCATCACTGAAGTGCGCGAAATAACGCGTATCTCGCCCCTCTTGGAGAGCGCGGTAATTAAAGTGTCGGTCATCCCGTCCGCAAGGTAGTCCTGGCTCGCATTGCCTGATAGGTTCTCGAAGGGAAGAACGGCGACAGAATGCACGCCGCTAACCTCGGTGGGTGCAAGGTGGCGCGCCGCGTGACCATCTGTAGCCGTCTCGGCCAGGGCCACCGGGGTGATAAAGCGGTACCCGCGGCGGGGGATCGTTTCAATGTAGCGTGGTTTTTCTGTGGTATCGGAAAGCGCGTCGCGGAGCTTGCTGACTGCGGTGTTTAGACCAGTCTCAAAATCTACAAACGTGTCGTCGGGCCAGAGGTGCTTCTTGAGTTCCTCGCGCGTAACGAGTTGGCCGTGTCGTTCGACGAGAAGTGCCAGTACCCTCAGAGGTTTTTCCTGCAAACGGATTCGGGCGCCGTCTTTGAGCAATTCGCCCGCGTGGAAGTCGACTAGGTAGGGACCAAACTTTAGCGTCGGCGGGCTGGTTGCCGGCTCCATGAGCAATCCTTCTGGGGACGGCGGAGATTGTAACACGGGACCGTCCGCGCAGAGCAAAATTTGCGAAAATTGTGTTAACGCATGTATTATCATGCGCTTGTCAATTAACAACTAGTAAAGAAATAAATTATCTTCCGTCCATTGAGCTTCCCTGGGGACGATTGCATAATCGCGCCCTCCTGTCCCCGGAGTTGGCGGTCCATATAGCGCCAGTTGACCCATTTCAATGAATTCTTCCGTCGAAACGACAGACAAAATCTGACTGATTGAGGAGACTCGTCATGCCCACCGGCCCCAGCCCTCGGTTCTCATCCTGTCTGCTTTCCCTTTGTGCGCTGCTCGGAATGATGGTGTTCACGCCCACTCGTACTTGGGCGCAATTGCCGGTGACAGAGGATTCCTACACAGCCCAGCAGACTCCGAACGCGAATTATGGCTCCGGCGCAAACCTAACATTGGCCTTTTCCAACCAATCCCAGGTCATTGGTAAACCAACTCTTACTGACAATTTGTATATGCGTTTCGACTTGTCGCTTCTTCCGAGAGGACTGACGGGTTCAAATATATCCAACGCCACATTGAAGCTTTTCGCGAACAGCGT
>Ga0206873_1237_pt1 | contig 15460 bp, 14 predicted proteins | sample Alteio_BWOrgCont_11_FD_152631 | JGI IMG/M metagenome (GOLD analysis project Ga0206873, IMG submission 152631) | Enriched cells from forest soil in Barre Woods Harvard Forest LTER site, Petersham, Massachusetts, United States -... | ecosystem: Environmental > Terrestrial > Soil > Temperate forest >...
GAACAGAGCCGGGAAGATAAACCAGGAGATCACTCCTCGTCTCGAGAGAGACAAGGGCCACAGCAAGCGTTTCTCGAAAAACCGCGTCATGGCAGGCGTGGCATGGAGCAGGCCACTTTTGGTCAGGATTTGCGGTCCCATGTAAAACCCGAGAAAGCCTGCGGCAGATTCAAAAATTTCTCGCGCGGCACGGGCTGTTTTGCTTTCTTGTGGGGCGTTTTTATTATGATAGGCTGTAATGCCTTGGGCCAGAACCATCATTCCCATCAAGGTGGGCATTACCAGAGTAGTGGCACGCCCAAAGAAACCGACGGTCGTCCCGCCCAGTCTCTGATTGAGGGTTTGTCCGGAAAGAAGCTGGCTGATCCCAAAAATAAAGCGTCCTACGGCACGCCCAGCAGGACCAACTTGGCGACTTCTTAAAGCATTCATCACAGCATGTTCGGCCTCTACCCCAGGGAGGCTACTTTCGAGGGAGCCAATACCGTATTGGAACTTATGCACCAAGCTATTCAGTTCATTCAGTAAAACAGATTGAGACGGTAGTTTTGAGATTGCATGATTAATATCAGCCAGTGACTTGGCTTTTTGCAGTTTTGGCAATAGCGATTTTGATGCTGGAAACTGGTCAAAAATCTGCTTTAATTCTTTGGCATAGACTCCCTTGGAGCCAATCATGGCTAGCACTGCCTCTTGATTCAGGGCTTCACCTGTCATCAGGCCATCCATACGGGCTAGTTTGTTTTGTGCAATTGTCCCCTGGCGAACTTGCTGCTCAATTTGAGTATTCAAATGGCTATTCAAATAGCTCAAACCGGGAATTTTTTCGATTAATTTTAAAAAGCCGTCAAACTTTCCTTTTTCCAACGCACGGGCCGTATAGTCCAGACCTAACCCCAGCGGAAATCCCAGGGCGGCACCGTAAAGCATGCCTTTTAAGCTGGCATCGGGGTCAGGTGCAGTGTCTGGGGGTGCGGCAGGATTTTTACCACCCATAAACTGTGCCATGGTTTCCGGAGAAAGCTTCCCCTGTTGGGCCATGGTTTGCAGTTGCGCCAATTGCGCCTGGGTGTTGGGATCCTGAAACCACGTGTCAAACTGGTTTCGCATACCGGCAGGCAGTTGGCTTTTCATTAATTCCAATTGCTGAGGCGTAATATTCAATCCGGCCGGTGCTTGTGAGGGCGCATAAAGCGGCTGACTGGCAGGCATCATCACCCGAGGTGGTCTTACGGGCGAATAAGCCATCGGCTGTTGCTGTGGATACCAGCCGGGATTTGGTATAACAGGCGGGCCCGGATAGGCGTACGGATTAATCGGATACGGCATAAACTTTTTTCCCCTTGGCTCCTAAGCATTGGCATAAACGCCCGTGAAAATTTTTTTGTTACGCCCAACCCCATTTTGTCACGAAATCGTAACAATTATTCATAAATTTTCTGTTTGGGCACTCTTAATCTCATCTGATTTTGGGCGGCCAAGCAGTCTGTTGCAGAGATATAGTCAGTATTGGTTTCTGCAGGGTTCATCATACGACGCTTGTCCAGTTCTTTTTCAAAAATCGGTAACCATACCAACAGCCGCTCACTGTAATCTTTGGCGTCCGGATGATTTTGTTTTTGCAGTTTTTCAATCGTGTCTCGTGTGTATTCAATAAACTCCATCAGCAAAGCATTGGACAGTTTTACAGTATCAAAAGCTTGTTCTACGGATTGACCTAAATTGATACAGCCAAAAAAATGAAACCATTTTTCCTTACAATCTTCATTCATGAGGGAGTCTCCCTGACTAAAAACTTACGATTTCAGTTTCGTCAGAATTTGATAAAACTGTTTAGCAAAAGCCTCCTGAAATTTTATTAAAGGAGGCTTTCGTATCTTTTATATTCTAAATTAGGGTTTTTCGGGTGGTTTTAATGCACCACCGGTACCCGAAACAGCATTATTAAGCTGACTTGAAGTAGCCCCCACATTATTGCCAACCACATTAGCTGGGTTGGGTGGGCCTGAGCTTCCAAAGACGGTATCCCCTATAATGGATACGCCTCTCGGAACAATAGCCAGTACATCAACCCCATAACCTAAAACTTTAGCAACACCGGTGTTATTGGGGCCGTTATTAAAAATGTTGTTGTTCCACCAACTGCCCATAATAGATTCTCCTTTACTATTTTATCTAATGTCCCGGATTAATTTACACTCTTGTTTATATAAAAACAATCAAAAAGGGTATATTGCATTTTTTAATTAAATTCTTTACAAAATGTTACATACTGCAAGCCATCGGACGAGAATGGGAACCAACCCATCAGATTAATTCACGCTATAGCATATTTTAGAAAAAATTAATCAGATAGCGAAAATTAGGGTTCTTATGTTAAGCGTTTGAAGTGTACTTTTCCATCTTTTAATGCAGTTTCAAATTTTTTAACAGTCTCTTCTAAGGGCAATTGATCTGGATCTCGGCTCCGCAATTCAATGAGATGACCATTTATACCTGTATCCTGAGGAATAAGGAAAGAATTGTCTGGCGTGTTTAGGATATGTAAATCCGAGACAAAATGGTATACCCCAAGTTCTTTTTGCACTGCTCGTTCTGCAGCCTCCAATATTCCCGATAATTTACTCGTATTGCTAGTATATTTGTTGAGTTTATACCCCCCTTCCAATTCAGTGCCAGGACGCCACCTAGGGCTGTTGGCAGACAAAATGAGGTAGCTTGCCCCAAAATAAACCGTAGTCATAATGGTTCTTTCTTATTGAAGGTTAGTCTGATAGTTGAATCTTGGCGACCGAATTGTTTTCCTGTTGGGAAACATAAAGCGTGTGGTGGGATTCATCCAGGAACATGTTGTAAGGCTTTTTCAGGTTTTGTGCGATGACAATCACTTTTCCGCTGGGCGTGATTTGAGAGACGGTGTTGTCCAGGTGATTAGCAATATAAAGATTACCCGTACGGTGATCGAGGACCATGCCCACGGGGCCGTTAATGCCTACACCGGAAGCAAATACCTGCTTGGTGCCGTTAGCATCGATTTTGGAAATGGTGTTTTTGGAGAAATTGGCGACATACAACGTGCCGTTGGAATCGATGACCACGCCGGTAGGCCCTGAAAATCCGGTGGCGATATCTTCTACCTGAGTGGAAACCAGTTTGGGGACTTCGGGTTTGGTGGTGTAAGCGGTATTGGTACTGGATTCTGTCATTGTGGTGGAGGTCACTGTCGTTGTTTTTGTGGGCATGGCTTGTGCAGTACGAAGCCGGGTGATATTGTCCTGGGCTTTTTGATAGCGGGTGGACTCGGGCGTAATCATTTCATACGCGGCGATGGCTTCGTTGGTACGATTTAGGCGCTCATACACGCGGGCGGTTTCATAGCGGGCGCTTTGGTCGCTGGGATCAATTTGCAAGACGCTATTAAAGGCCGCTAAGGCTTCGTTGTATTGTTTCTGGTTGTATTGAATCGCCCCGATATTAAAGTAGGCGTTGACGTTGTTCGGGTCAGCCTTAGTTGCTTCGGTAAAATCATTTAAGGCATCCTCCATTTTGCCCTGTGTGTAGGCAGTTTGTCCCTTCTGATACCAGTCATCAGCGGATTGTGCTATAGCAAGGGGAGAGCTGCATACGAATAAGACAGCCATCAGGGGAAGTAATAGACGATTCACAGGGAAGTCCTCCTTGTCTTATGATGGGTATATCACTGAGGATACCCAATTTATGATACCTCTTGAAGCGGTTGAACTCAAGCAACAAGATCTGAAACAAGCGATTGCCATTGAAAAACAGCATCGCTACACGGATGTCCAAGGCAAAAAGCAACGATTTTCACAGTTCTTGGTGAAAGAACTTGAAGCACTGTCGCCTTTCTTGGGGAATTTGGATAGCAAAGAGGGTCTGCTCAATGCGTCGCGGCAATATGCCTTTATGGATTTAGCTGGCCGGATGCGTTTTCTAGACAAGCTTGTTGAGGCATTATCCCAACCCAACCAGAAGCTGCCTTACACGAGACATCCACAAGACCCCATGGAAACCGATGTGCAATATGTCAAGGGTGTGGGGCCTCGAATTGGGGATATTCTGCATAAGGTTGGGGTATTAACCGTATGGAATCTGCTGCATTATTTCCCGCGCAAATATCTGGATTACAACCAGCGCCTGAAAATCGTCTCTCTTACTATTGGGCAGGAGGCGACGGTGATTGGCCGTATTCGACAGGTGAATGCGCATATCACGAAAAATAAGCAGATGGCCATTATTACGGTAAAAATTGCCGATGAAACCGGTGAGTTACTGGCCAATTGGATCTTGGGCAAAGCCAACCGCCGCATGCTGGAGGCGTACAAGGCCCGTTATACGATAGGTGCCGAGGTGATGGCCTCTGGCCGGGTGAAGTGGGATGAATATAAAAGGCGTTTGGCGATGGACAGACCGGAAGTGGAAATTTTAAGTTATGGCGCGGATGACCCGGATATGCCGCAGTCGCTCCATTCTGGGCGAATTGTTCCCGTATACCCTTTAGTGGAGGGGCTGAATTTAAAAGCGCTGCGCCGGGCCATTCGCCATGCACTCGATGAGTACCTCAGTGGCGTGGCTGATCCGCTGCCTTTGGATATTCGAAAACAATATCGCCTGCTGGATTTACAGACGGCGCTTGAACAGATTCATTTTCCTCAAACGTTTAGTCATTATGAATCGGCGCGAAACCGCCTGGTCTTCGACGAATTGTTTGCCATGCAATTGAAACTCGCCATGATTCGAAACGAGTATAAAAGCCATGCCAGTGGCCTCTCTCTTAAAACCGAGCCTGAGGGATTGGTCGAGCGGTTTTTGACCCAGTTACCGTTTCGGCTGACGAACGCTCAACAACGGGTGTTTCAGGAAATTGCCCGTGATATGGGTAGCTCTGAACCCATGTATCGCTTGTTGCAGGGAGATGTGGGGAGTGGAAAAACTATTTTGGCCTTGTTGACGTTACTCACCGCCATTGAAAACGGGTATCAAGGGGTGTTAATGGCTCCCACGGAAATCCTGGCCGAGCAGCACTACCGCAATTGTGTGTCGTGGCTCACGCCGTTGGGACTTAAAGCGGGGCTATTTATTGGCCGAAGCGGTGCCAAAGAACGCCGGGAATTGAGACAAGGATTGTTAAACGGCCAGATTCATCTGGCGGTGGGCACGCATGCCCTGATACAAGATGGGGTGGAGTTTAATCGCCTGGGGGCAATAGTCGTGGATGAACAGCACCGTTTTGGGGTTCGACAGCGCATCCAGTTGAAAGATAAGGGTGAAAACCCGGAAATGCTGACGATGACGGCGACACCTATACCTCGAACGTTGGCGATGACGCTCCATGGAGATTTGGATGTATCGATACTAGATGAATTGCCACCGGGGCGCACACCCATTAAAACGTTTTTATTTCAAGGCAAAGCTCGGCAAGAAGAGGCTTTTGGCTTGATTCGCCAGGAGATTTTTAAGGGGCGCCAAGCCTATATTGTCTTTCCTCTGATTGAAGAATCCGACAAGTTTTCGGCCAAGGCAGCCACTGTGGAGTATGAGCGACTGGCGAACGAAGTATTTCCCCACCTTAGAGTTGGGCTGCTTCATGGAAAGATGGCCTCTAGCGAAAAAGACAGTGTGATGAAGGCGTTTATTCACCATCAGTTGGATATTCTGGTGAGCACTACCGTGATTGAAGTAGGGGTGGATGTGCCTAATGCCACGGTAATGCTGGTTGAAAGTGCAGACCGGTTTGGTCTTGCGCAGTTGCATCAATTACGAGGGCGCGTGGGACGGGGGTCTCAACAATCCTACTGTTTGCTTCTGAGTGATTCCAGAACGCCAGAGACCCTGGCTCGGCTTCGAATTTTAGAAGAGAGCACCGACGGCTTTTTAATTGCCGAAAAAGATTTGGAATTACGGGGTCCCGGCGAATTTTTAGGGACCCGCCAAAGCGGGTTACCGGATTTGATCCTCGCTGATCTGATTCAGGATCGTTCCATTCTGGAGATGGCCAGGGAAGCGGCGATAGTCCTGGTTGAGAAAGGTCTTCACACAGAGTTTCTGCAATATAATCCCGGCAATAGTTTTTCGGTGTTTAGTTCCGGCTAGCGCTCGTCATTGAAAAAATAGGAATTCCAGAAGGATTTGGGGTTGCTGTGGTTCATAAAGCCTTCAATCCCTTCATAGGCATTCACCCGATAACCTAAAAACGTAAAGTTACGTCCTATGGGGTTATAGTCAATCGTCTCTTTTCCGGCCCAAGTTTTGGAAAGTTGCTTGTATTCGGAAGAATTTTGCAACCCATCCAGAGCATCCACCAAAGCTGACATATTGGAATGTCCGTTCTCATCTTCCGGTGCCAATATCAAATGGATGGTTTTGTTTTTGGGATCCGTAAAACAATATTCAATTTCCGATTTTTGGAGATGCCCTTGTGATAAAAAGTAGGGCAGCATGGTTTTAGCATCTTCCAACGTCAACTGAGCAGCGGAATTTGCCGTGGGGAAAGTGTTTTTAAAGTAATTGACCAGGCGGGCAGGATCTTGCTCTGCCATAACTGATAGAGGTTTGGCAGTCTGTATAGACATCCGAGTGAAGGTGTCTTGAGAGGGGAAGCTTTGACGTACACTGATCGCGGGTTGAGGTGTGAGATACTCACCGAATCGGACGTTAAAATCCATCCCCTGACGAATTGCAGGGATGCTAGGCATATTCTATAATCTCCTACCGTAAATTGAAGTTCTTTAAGGTTGGTCTATAATACAGCTTTAAAATATGTTGTCAACAAATCTTTACAGCCGAACAGACATAAATTAGTTAATAAAGGAATGGGCTTTGAAGATATCTTTTGCGCCTCCAAAATTTTCTCACCAGGAAATCTCTTCTTCTCCCACTCTGAAGAATACTGTAACATCTGCCATGCAGCGTGTTTTTGGTGGTGTCAGACTTTTCTATACAAGACGAAATCACACCGCAGGTTTGACGACGCTGAATATCGCCAGAGAAAAAGGTTTATTGGCAAACCGACCCAATATGATACTCATGAATGTTGATTCTCACAGCGATTTATACTTTCAACAAAAATCGAATACTATAGATAGTGGAAATTGGGTCAATACAGCCCTACTGAACCATCCTGAGATATCTGAAGTTATTTGGGTCATGCCCCCTGAAATTGCTCATTCGCAACTATCTCATCCTTCTCTTGAGAGGAACTCTGCAGTGTGGGCTTATTGTTCTCAAACCCCAATTTTTATTGGTGAAACGGAAAATGAAATTTACTTTGACAAAATTCCCCCTGAGAAGACTCTTGCTTCAAAACACTATCGTTGCATTCAACTCTACATGGTTACCGCCGACAAACTCCCTGATTTAAAGAATCGCCATATCTATTTAAGTATGGATATGGATTATTTTTCCAATACAGGCTGGGATACCTATCGACAAACGGAAGTACCTTATCAGCCAGCACGTGTGCAGCAGTTATTTAACCGGCTAGATAAAGCGAATATACGCCCTTTTCTAGTTAATGTCGCATTTTCACCGGAGTATTCTTATACCGTTTACAATAAGTCCATTCTGGACTGGGACGACACAAAAAACCAACGGCAAGCGTATTTAGGTGAAAACGTGAGCCTTAAAACACAATGCCATGCGCTTGCAAAAGACATTTACAACTTCTGTCTAAAAGGAATGAAAAACACTAAGCAATAACAATATTAACGAGCTTATCCGGCACGACAATCACTTTGGTGGCAGGCTTGCCGTCCATAAACTTTTGGACCTGTTCATTCTGAAGCGCTAGCTGTTCCAATTGCGATTTGTTCAGCCTCCGCTCCGTTTGAGCCCGGCCTCGCACTTTGCCGTTGACCTGAAACACAATTTCAACGGTGTTACTGACCAGGGCATCCAAATCCGCTTTGGGCCAAGGCTGCTCATGAATGGATCCTTGGCCCTCTAACTTTTGCCAAAGTTCTTCGGTCATGTGAGGGGCAATGGGTGCTAATAAAACCAATAAGATATGGACGGCATGAGAAAAGGTAGGATCGTTGGCTTCAGGCTCAGTTTTGGAAAGGGCGTTGACCAGTTCGCGAATTTTACTGATGACAGTGTTGAACTGAAATTCCTGGCCGATGTCTTGTGTAACGCCATGAAGGGTTTGATGCGCCTGTTGATAAACAGAATTTTTACAAATTGGCGGCTGAAGCGCTAAATTAATGCTGGCGCGGTTATCCACAACCAATCGCCAGACGCGTTTTAAAAATTTATAGCAACCTTCCACACCGGCGTCTTTCCAGTCGAAATCGTTTTGCGGCGGAGAATCGCTCAGGATGAAAAATCGGGCCGTGTCTGCCCCGTAGACTTTAAACACCTCATCGGGATCGACCGTATTGCCTTTGGATTTGCTCATCTTGGCGCCGTCTTTCAGGACCATGCCTTGGGTCAATAAATTTTTAAAGGGCTCGGTTACGCCAGTCCAGCCGTGATCATAAAGCACATGAGTAATAAATCTGGAATACAGCAAATGCAAAATCGCATGCTCCACACCGCCTACATATTGATCTACCGGCATCCAATGCTGGACAGCCGCCTTCTCAAAAGGAGCGGTGGTGTTGTGTGGATCGATAAACCGTAAAAAATACCAACTGCTGCAAATAAACGTATCCATGGTGTCGGTTTCACGCGTCGCCGGTCCCTGACATGTTGGACACGTCGTATGGACAAACGTTTTGGAAGTGGCCACTGGTGATTTCCCTTGCACCGAGAAATCCACGTCTTCCGGCAGTTTTACAGGCAATTCGGAATCCGGCACGGGAACCGTCCCGCAGCTGTTGCAATAGACAATTGGAATTGGGGCACCCCAGTAGCGTTGGCGAGAGATTAACCAATCTCTTAGGCGATATTGCAATTGGGATTTTCCAAAGCCTTTGGATTCGGCAGCGGCGGTAATCTTTGCCTTGGCTTCTTCGTAGGGTAACCCGGAAAATTCCCCGGAATCTATCAGCATGCCTGAGTCGTCAATCACTGGATGAAATGGCAGATTGTATTTTTTGGCAAACGCGTTATCCCGTTCATCATGACAGGGAACGGCCATGACTGCCCCCGTGCCGTATTCGGCCAATACATAATCGGCTATCCATAACGGAATTTTTTCTTCGGTAAAAGGATTGATGACGTCAAACCCCAACGGTACACCGGTTTTTTCACGTTCGGTTGAGGTTCGTTCAATTTCAGATTGCGTTCGAGCCTGCAGTTGATACGCTTCCACACGGGCCTGATTCTCTGAAGTAATCAGCTTTTCCACCAGCGGGTGTTCAGGGGCAAGGACCATATAGGTTGCCCCATAAATAGTGTCTGGCCGGGTTGTATAAACGTCAATTTTTAACGCTTGTCTGGATACCGGGAAGGTTAGAATCGTGCCCGAGGATTTACCGATCCAGTTTTTCTGCATCAGCTTTACTTTTTCAGGCCAACCCTCTAGTGTGTCGATGCCTTCCAGCAGGCGTTCGGCGTAATCGGTAATTTTAAGAAACCATTGGGATAAATTTTTACGGATCACCACGGAATCACAGCGCCAGCACTTGCCTTCAATCACTTGCTCGTTGGCAAGGACAGTTGCACAAGACTCGCACCAGTTGACCGGCGCTTCTTTTTTATAGGCCAAATTGGATTTATACAGCAGCAAAAATAACCACTGGGTCCATCGATAATAATCCTCTCGGCAGGTAAAAATTTCGCGATCCCAGTCGTAACTAAGTCCCAGCGACTTAAGCTGGGCTCGCATGTGATCAATATTTTCAAACGTCCACTTGGCCGGCGGCACGCCACTTTTAATGGCGGCATTTTCAGCAGGCAAGCCAAAGCTGTCCCATCCCATGGGGTGCAGCACATTAAAGCCGTTCATCCGCTTAAACCGGGCAATCACATCGGTAATGGTGTAATTGCGCACATGCCCCATATGCAGCCTGCCGGACGGGTAAGGAAACATGGACAGGGCGTAGTATTTGGCTTTGCTCGTATCTGCGGTCTCAGTTTTAAACGCCTTGGTTTCTTCCCAATGCCGCTGCCACTTGCGCTCAATGGTTTGAGCATGATAGCTGTCAATTTGCGTCACGGATAAGACGTCAGAATCCATAGAAGTCTCTTTAAATGCCTAAATTTGGGAACATTCTTATTATAGTATGAAGGGTTTTCCTAACCGAGAATATCTTCAAAAAAGGCGCCGTAAGGTTTTTCCGGATGGCGAATGTGCACTTCCAAAATCCAGAGGTTGGGTTCCACCGGATAAGGATAGGTGTCTAACCCCCCAGGCCAGCGTTTATGTGGAAAAGCGCCTACCAAGTGACCGGGTCCTTTCAGGATAAATTCATAGCCTGCCTTTTGTGTAAGGGCATAAACATGCTCATAAAGCGCGATACCGGTTGGGTTGTTTGCTTTCCAAAACCCATGCGCCTCCTGAAAAATAGATTCACTGGCTTGCTTTAAGTCCTCAAATATAGGGTTTTTCCCAAACGTAATGGTTCGCCCAATATCGCCTTCTATATTATCAATCAAGGGTGCGATATCAAAATAAACAATATCTTCTTCCCGCAAAATTTGGGTATCCACATACTTATGGCGATATGTCAGCAAGGTATTGATGCCAAAATAAATATAAGACTTGTGCCAGACAGCAGATACGCCATGCCCGGAGAAAATTTCTTTTGCCAAATCAACAGCCTCTAGTTCAGTCATGCCCGGTTTTAAAGCCGAAACAAGCTCATCAAGAAGCTGCATGGTAATTTCTCGAACAGACAAATTTTTAGTGATGTCCTGCTGATTGATATAGGCAGACAGAGGTGAGGGCGATAGGGTAAAGTCCGATACAGTCACAGTAAATTTTCCGGTTACTTGCTGTAACAGGTTTTACCAAAAATATATCAATTGAAAAACATGCGAGGATTGAGTTTCTTTTTGACAGGCTGAATTTTCTGAGCCAAAGCGACTCTTGGCCCAGTCTCATGGCGTTCGGAGGCAATAGCGACATACACATCTTCTCCCGGATGCCAGGCGTTGCTGTATAAATAACGAATGGCCTGTATATCGTTGGGAGAGAGATGTGCCTTGTAGGTCTTATACTCCTGATAGCTGGACCAGTCGTGACCGCTCTTCATAATATCGGCGTTGTCCTTGCTATGACTCATAATTCCCAGCGCATGTCCCAGTTCATGCATAATATCGGCTTCAATCAGATTCTCAGGTAACCCCGGCACTTTAATAGTGATATCGGCAGAGCCAATGACAGCGTTGGTTTCACCGGCCTGATCATGTTCTGCGTAGCCGTTGACCCAGTCAACTTTAATATTGGCACTGTTGGGGTTGTTTACAAACACGTATTTTAAACGACCCTCCAGGGCGTTAGACCAGCTTTGCATGCTGTTGTCCACAAACTGTCTGAACTGGGGTCGGTATAAAGGCCCCTGGGCCACATAAACTTTAATCGGCGCCTGGAGTGTGTAAGTCAGTGGAAACGTTCTGAGAGACTGCCAATTCTCATCAAAATTTTGTTGCAACACCGCGCTTTGTTCCTGGGGATAAGCATTCTCACGGGCCGGATAATACACGGCAGGCGTTTCACCCATCCAGTCCGCTTGACTGGTTAACACCGAACTGCAGCACAAGGCAGCAATACATAGCACCGTAAAGGCGCCCCCTCTAGGCATACTCTCGTTTTCACTCCTGTCGCGATAACGTATTCAGTATATCGACACTTGTAATAGTTTCTTGAATCCCCGGACCTCAACTCATGTCAGCGTAGCGTCAGACGCTCAAAATAGGACCCGCCGAATGGAGGAATTTGGTTTTTGCGTTAAAATAAGCAAGAAGTCAGATAGAAAGAGAGGGAGTCGGGATGCAGCAATCATTATTTGCCATGGCGGTCGCCGAAAAACCGGAAGCCACAACCCATTGGGAAACGATTTTGAAAACGGCCGTTCAAGAGGCAACTTTTACCGTTTTTGATGTGGAAACGACCGGATTGAATCCCCAAAAGACTGATTTGCTTGAAATCACGGCAATCCAGTACCGAAATGGCGAGCCGCTTCAAAAATTTAGTACCTTGGTCAAACCTCTGGAGGTCATTACACCGGAATCTGTTTCCAGAAACGGAATTACCAACGAAATGGTCCAGGATGCTCCTCCCCTAATCAGTGTTTTGACCGATCTGTGTGGATTTGTCGGCTCTAACCCGATTCTGGTAGGCCATAACGTGCCGTTTGATATTGGCTTTATCCAGGCAAAGCTGACCCAGTGCAATCTTGCGACTTTTCATGAGCGCTTTGATATCACTCGGGCCATTTGTACGAAGGTCTTCGGTAAAAAACTGATGCCGGGTTTGCCCAGCTATGAAGGCGTGCAGCTTGCCGGTCACCTGGGCATTTCCAATCCTAATCCTCATCGTGCGGAAGCCGATGTGATGATGTGTGCCGAAATCCTCTTTGCCCTTACCCAGCGCATGCCTTCAGAGATAACGACCATTCAGCAGCTTCTGGAATTTCACGGGCCGCTTAAATAAAATGCTAAGAGATGATATTCTGAAGTTATGTTTCAATAAACGGAACAATGTTATGGTCACAGGTCAAAACCCGAAATTTGTTAATACACCGGTTAAAGCGGGGGCTAAAAAGGCAAAAATGCCTGCCAAACGTTATTTTGAAGCTTTAACGGAATTGGCGGACTCTGTTCCAGAGGAAGAACTAAGCAAGCTTCCTTCTGACGGGTCTATTAATTATCGTCATTACCTCTATGGGTATTCCAAAGTTGAGCAATGAGAACTGTCTTTGCAGACACTGGCTATTGGGTTGCTTTTATTAACCGGCAAGATCCTTATCATCACAAAGTAAAAGAGTTGGGTGATGCCTTGAAAGATGTTCGTATTCTCACCAGTGAAGTGGTGCTGATTGAGTTATTGACCTATTTCTCCAATAAAGGAGAATTTTTTCGAAAAATAGCAGTTGCTGCACTCAAAAATATTCAGCAGGACCCTCTTATTGTCGTAGTTCCCCAAACAAAGGCTTTGTTTGAATCCACTGTAATACGATATGACAAAATGAGTGATAAGCTATGGTCTTTTACGGATTGTTGTTCTTTTGAAATTATGAAGGCCAAACGGATTCGGGAAGCGTTGGCTCACGACAAACATTTTGTACAAGCGGGTTTCGTTGCGTTGCTGCGGTAAATTCCTGAGTTTACTGAATGGCCCCTTGAAACCCTCTTCATTCTTCTTCATCATACGGGTATGAAGCATAAACCTTTTCAGCTCGCATCTGACTATAAACCGGCCGGGGATCAACCCCAGGCTATTAAAAAGCTGGTGGACGGTATTCAAGCCGGATATGATGCTCAGACATTGCTGGGCGTGACCGGCTCCGGAAAAACGTTTACCATGGCAAACGTCATTCAGGCGGTTCAGCGTCCGACCCTGGTGGTTTCTCATAATAAAACGCTTGCCGCGCAGCTTTATAACGAGCTGAAAGACTTCTTTCCGGATAATGCCGTCGAGTATTTCATCAGCTATTACGACTATTACCAGCCTGAAGCCTATATCGCCCGCACCGATACCTATATTGAAAAAGAAGCGCAAATCAACGATGAGATTGACCGGTTAAGGCACAGCGCGACACGCAGCTTGTTTGAACGGCGTGATGCCATTGTGGTGGCCAGTGTCAGTTGTATTTACGGGTTGGGGATGCCGGAGAATTATTTTGCGGCGGCCATTCGGGTTCAGGTGGGCGATACGTTGGATCGGGATGAATTTTTGCGGCGGCTGGTGAGAAATCACTATAAGCGTAACGATTTAAGCCTGAGCCGAACGTGTTTTCGGGCTCGCGGCGATGTGGTGGAAGTGCAGCCGGCCTATGAAGACCGGCTGATTCGCATTGAGTTTTTTGGCGATGACGTGGAGCGAATCTCGATTTTAGACCCGTTGACGGGAGAGATTTTGGAAATCACGGAAGAAGTGGTAATTTATCCCGCGCTTCACTATGTGGCTAATGCCGATGACACGGAGCGGGCCATGATTCAGATTCGAAGCGAGTTGGAAGTTCGGCTTTCCGAATTTCAAAGCATGGGGAAATTACTGGAGGCCCAGCGTTTAGAGCAACGCACGCTTCGCGATCTGGAGATGATTCGAGAACTGGGATATTGCACGGGTATTGAAAACTATTCGCGAATCTTTGAAAATCGGGCCCCCGGCACGCCTCCTCGAACCCTTCTGGATTATTTCCCCAGCGATTTTTTACTGATGGTGGATGAATCACACGTGACGCTGCCTCAAATCAAGGGTATGTATCACGGAGATCGCTCCCGAAAAGACAACCTGGTGGATTTTGGGTTTCGCTTGCCATGTGCTCGTGACAATCGCCCCTTGAATAATGAGGAGTTTTGGCAACGGGTCGGGCAGCGAGTGTATGTTTCTGCAACGCCGACGAAGTTTGAAATAGAGGACTCTCAACAAGTGGTGGAGCAGATTATTCGTCCGACGGGTTTATTGGATCCGGACATCGATGTGCGTAAAACGCTTCACCAGGTTGATGATCTGCTGGCCGAAATTAAATTAAGAGTCGAAAAAAAAGAGCGCGTATTGGTCACCACCCTCACCAAGCGCATGGCGGAAGATTTAAGCGAGTATCTGGAGGGGTTGAATATCAAGGTGCAATATCTGCACAGTGATATTAAATCCCTGGAGCGCGTAACGATTCTTCGGGATTTAAGACTGGGCGTGTTTGATGTCCTAATTGGGGTTAACCTGCTTCGAGAAGGGCTGGACTTACCCGAAGTTTCGCTGGTTGCCATTATGGATGCCGACAAAGAAGGGTTTTTGCGTTCAGAATCGAGTTTAATTCAAACGATTGGGCGCGCCGCGAGAAATTCTTGCGGCAAGGTGATCTTATATGCGGATAACGTTACGGATTCAATGAGAAAGGCCATGGAGACTACGTTGGCGCGTCGTGAACGACAAATTATTTACAACCGAGAACATGGCATTACACCGACCACTATTGTCAAAAAATTTGAGAATAATTTGCTCGATATGGTTGGTGCGGTGCAAACGGAGATTGAGCAGGATCAACAAGCCATTTTGGAAGAAGCCGAAGCCTTGGGTGCAGACAAACTACCCCAGTTGATCGAAGAGCTGGAACGCGCTATGCGCGAGGCCGCTAAAATGCTGGAATTCGAAAAAGCCGCCAGGCTCCGCGATCAACTGATGGCCCTAAAGGCTTTATAAAGGTTGAACTTTTTATAAGAATATGAAAACATAAGACTAAAAGAGACTGATCTCATGAGTACATCACCTCAATTTTCTGCTGATCCTGCTCGTCCAGTGAAATCCGTTGAGCAAATTTTTGCCGAATTTCGGGCAGGTATTCCTAATCAAGAGTTCCAAAAGCTTCCTAAAGACGGGTCCACCCAATTGGAT
>Ga0206873_1238_pt1 | contig 15265 bp, 9 predicted proteins | sample Alteio_BWOrgCont_11_FD_152631 | JGI IMG/M metagenome (GOLD analysis project Ga0206873, IMG submission 152631) | Enriched cells from forest soil in Barre Woods Harvard Forest LTER site, Petersham, Massachusetts, United States -... | ecosystem: Environmental > Terrestrial > Soil > Temperate forest > O...
CTTCAGTAATATTTCCGTTCCATAATCTTCAGTGAATATCCACCCGTCAAGGGCATAGCTGTAATACTTATCGCCCCAAATTTCTTCGTATTCCTTTTTATGGTCTTTAGGATATAAAACTTCTGTCGGCTGAAAACTCTGCAAGAGTTTTTCTATATAATCCCTGTCACCCTGTGCCACTAAAAACTCTCCGGTAGATACATCCAAAAATGCCACTCCAGCCTGTTTCCCCTGCCAATAAACACCCGCCAGAAAATTGTTAGTATTATGTTGCAGGACTTTATCATTATAGGAAACGCCGGGAGTTACCAGTTCAGTAATTCCGCGTTTCACCAATTTCTTGGTGACTTTTGGATCTTCCAACTGATCGCAGATAGCAACCCTGTGTCCCGCACGGACCAACTTAGGCAGATAAATATCCATGGAGTGATAAGGAAACCCTGCCAGTTCGGTAGTGCCGTTATTACCAATAGATTTTTTGGTAAGAACAATACCTAAAATGTTGGAAACCTGTTTGGCATCCTCTCCAAAAGTTTCATAAAAATCGCCTATGCGGAACAGCAAAATAGCATCAGGGTACTTGGCTTTAATGCCTTGGTACTGCTTCATAAGGGGGGTATCCCATGCCGGTGTTGGTTCTTTTACCATTTATAAAGGCGAAAATACAAATTTTGGGATTAGTTATTTTGTTCTTGCAGATTGTACTAAATTTAATTTCAGTTTTCAGTCATTGACTTTTCACAAAATCACTTTTTCATGAAGTATCTTTGCATCGACCGCCATAGCTATAGCGACGGTGGGTATTAGCCGCCTTAGCAATTTATGCGGCGGCGGGCTTTATGAAAAATCAAACTACATTTCTGCACATGATTTTTGGGTTCTTTTGGACACTTGCTTATTGCAATCTATTGCATTTAGCAATAGATTGTCTTGCAATATGCTCGTTACCAGGCAGTGTTAATAATTGGAATCATTGCTATTTATTGCATTTTCATTGCATTTTTATTGCTTTTTTTATGGTTTTATGCCCGGATTTTTCTTCTTCATACAGTTCATCATTCATAGTTCATCGTTTCTATTCCCTATCTTTGCACCCATTAAAAACAGAATATGTCTAAACATTGGTCACAATATCAAACCGAATTTGCAACTTATTTTGCATCGGAAGAAGTAAAAAGTTCATCTCAAAAGGCTACCGAATTGCTGCGTAATTCCGACAGGATTTTTTTCATCGGCAACGGAGGTTCTAACTCTATCTGTTCGCACATGATGGAGGACTATATGAAGATGGCGCGCAAGCACACCATGTCATTTACCGATGCCGCCATGATAACCTGCTATGCCAACGACTACGGCTGGGAAAAAGCCATGGAAGAATGGATTATTGCCCAGTTTCTGCCCGGTGATACCTTAGTTGCTATAAGCAGTTCGGGCGAATCAAAAAACATACTGAATGCTACAAGGAAAGCCAAAGAGATGAAAGGTAAAGTAATCACCCTGAGCGGCTTCAATAAAGATAACTCGCTAAGCAAATTAGGAGATGTGAACATTGTTGTTCCTGTCCGCAGCTTCGGCATTGTAGAGAATTTTCACTCTATGGTTCTTCATATTATTCTCGACGATTTACACATGTAAGATTCCTTAACTCCTATAACCCCAAACCCCTGAAGGGGCTTTGAGCGAATGGTGACTTTATAAGCCCCTTTAGGGGTTTGAGGCTGACAAATACAATGAGATTGTCATGTTGATCCAGCATGAGGCGGGAGAAACATCTCTGCCAATTCCGACTTACTACTTTTCTTGCATAAACGGATAACGATAATCCGTTGGCGGTACAAAGTTTTCTTTGATAGTTCTTGTGGAAGTCCAGCGTATAAGGTTGAACAGGGAGCCTGATTTATCGTTCGTCCCTGATTTTCTTGCTCCGCCAAAAGGTTGTTGCCCTACAATTGCACCCGTTGGCTTATCGTTGATGTAAAAGTTGCCTGCTGAGTTAACCAATTTGCGGGTAGCAAGATGAATAGCTTGCCTGTCGGTTGACATAATAGCGCCCGTAAGTGCATACGGAGAAGTTTTATCAACTATTTCCAATGTTTGTTCAAACTTATTATCGTCATAAACATATACGGTAAGCACCGGTCCGAAGATTTCTTCGCATAAGGTTCTGTATGCAGGGTTGTTAGCCTGTATTACAGTAGGCTGTATAAAGTATCCTTTGGATTTATCTGATTTGCCGCCAATGATAACAGAAGCGTCTTTGTCTTTTTTAGCGGCAGAAATATAGCTCGTTATTTTATCAAATGATTTTTCGTCAATCACAGCGTTGATGAAGTTGCTGAAATCTTCTACATCACCCATTTTAAAGGACTCGATATTGGCTTCTAAGCTCTCTTTTACTTCTTTCCACAAAGATTTGGGAATGTATGCCCTCGATGCTGCCGAGCATTTTTGTCCCTGGTATTCAAATGCGCCTCTTGAAAGGGCTGTTACCACTGCTTTAACATCGGCAGAAGGATGGGCAATCACGAAGTCTTTTCCACCTGTTTCGCCTACCAACCGGGGATAAGTTCTATATTTTGAAACATTATCGCCAATGGTTTTCCATACTCCATTAAAAACCTCTGTAGAGCCTGTAAAGTGTATTCCTGCAAAATCGGGGTGGGAGAAAATAACGTCTCCGGCTTCTGGTCCCGAGGTAAGCACCAAATTAATAACTCCCGGTGGCAGCCCTGCTTTTTCATATATTTCCATAATAAGGGCTGCGGAATATATGGCAGTATTAGAGGGTTTCCATACTACCGTATTGCCCATAAGAGCCGGGGCTGATGGCAGGTTTCCCGCTATAGATGTAAAGTTGAAAGGTGTAAGGGCGAAAACAAAGCCTTCCAGTGGACGGTGTTCTGTACGGTTCCAAACGAGCGGAGATGTTTCAGGCGGCTGGATGTTGTATATTTCCGTCATAAACTTCACATTGAACCTGTAAAAGTCCACCAATTCGCATACGCAATCAATTTCTGCCTGGAAAACATTTTTCGACTGACCTATCATCGTTGCAGCATTCATGGCTGCGCGGTAAGGTCCCGCCATTAAGTCGGCAGCTTTCAGGAATATAGCTGCTCTTTCTTCCCACGGCAAATTGCTCCAGTCGTGTTTTGCTTTTAAAGCGGCATTAATAGCCTGCTTTACATGGTTGGCATCACCTTTGTGATATTGCCCGATGATATGTTTATGGTTATGCGGAGGTGATATATTAAATGTCTTTTTAGTACGGACTTCTTTTCCGTCAATATACATGGGTATATCTTTTTTCTCCCCCATAAATTTACGGATAGTTTTCTTTAGTTCAGCTTTTTCAGGGCTTCCTGGCAGGTAGCCTAAAATGGGTTCGTTTTTTGCGGGTGGCGTTTTAAAAAATGCGTTTGACATAATAAGTGGAATAATTAATAACTAAAAGTGAAGAATAAGCAGCAAGTACTAAGTTTATGCCTTATCGTTCATTGTTTTCTTTCTCATCTTATAAAGAGGCGAATTTATTAGTCCCATTCTTTGAAAGAAATGCACAAAGGAGGTTTTCATCACGCCCATGCCATAAGTGACGCTCCTCTTGAAGTTGATAGAAGAAGCTTCCTTGAAGTATTTGGTTGGGCAGGTAATTTCGGCTATTTCAAAACCAGCATAAAAAATTTGAGAGATAACCTGGTTATCAAAAACAAAATCGTCGGAACATAGTTCGTATGGAATCGTTTCAAGTACTTCCTTTGTGTAGGCTCTGTAGCCTGTATGATATTCTGATAACTTTTGGCCAATGAGTATATTTTCAAACAGCGTTAAAAAACGGTTAAAAATGTATTTATACATCGGCATGCCGCCGTTTAAAGCGCCTTTGCCAAGTATTCTGGAGCCAAAAGCCACCGGGTAAACATCATCGGCAATTAAATAAGCCATGGAATGTATCAGCTTAGGGGTGTATTGGTAGTCCGGGTGAAGCATGATAATAATATCGCCTCCCAGGGAAAGGGCTTTATCATAACAGGTTTTCTGGTTGCCGCCATAGCCCCGGTTTTTTTCATGCCGTATAATGTGCTTTATACCCAGCCTTTTGCCTTCTTCTACTGTCCCGTCGCTGCTGGCGTCATCCACCAGTACAACCTCATCCACTATATCAAAGGGAATTTCGTTGTAGGTCTTTTCAAGGGTAAGTTCGGCATTGTATGCCGGAAGGACGACTACTAACTTCTTATTGTTTATCATAGTATATTAGGGCAGCAAAAGTAGTAAATACTGTTAAAAGTTCATAAAGTTTATGAACTTTATAAAGTTTATGAAGAATAGCTTTCATACTTTTGAGGTTTTAACCTTATGAATTCTCAACTTTTGTGAAGGCTCTTCACAAGTATATTATCAAGTCATTTATTGGGCCGCTTGCTCTTACCTTGGTAATTGCTCTCTTTATATTATTGATGCAATTCCTGTGGAAATATATTGATGACCTTGTGGGTAAGGGCTTATCATGGTTTGTTATTGGCAAGTTCATGTTATGGGTAACCCTTTACCTTGTTCCTCTGGCTTTACCCATGGCCATGCTGCTTGCTTCTATCATGACCTTTGGGAACCTTGCCGAAAATTATGAGTTGGTGGCTATGAAATCATCCGGCCTTTCATTACCCCGGATTATAGCTCCCCTGGCTTCTTTAGTACTCCTTATTTCTATCGGAGCTTTTCTATTTGCCAATTATTGCCTGCCTGTAGTGAACCTGAAAATGAACTCATTATTATGGGATATTCAAAATACCAAGCCTGCGTTAAACCTTCAGCCCAGCGTTTTTTATAATGGAATTAACGGGTACAGTATCCGCATAGGCGAAAAAGATCCCGACCAGGAGACCATGCACAATATTTTGATTTATGACCATACTGCCAATATGGGAAATGTGAAGGTGGTAATTGCCAAATCAGGTAAAATGACTATGTCATCCGATCAGCGGTATATGATATTTACCATGTATAATGGTAATTCCTATGAAGAGATGACGGATAACAACCAGGGAAGGATTTCTCACCCCATGCTGGAAAACCACTTCCAGGAACAGACTGTTTATTTCGATTTGTCAAGTTTTCGGTTTAGCCGCACTAAAGAAGATTTATTTAAAAGCGATTACCAGATGATGGATTTCAGGCAGCTCAGTAATTCTGCCGATTCCATAAAGCTGTCTCTGGGCAAGGAGCAAGACCGCTTCAGCAAAGAAATAACCAATGGGTTTTTGAATGTTCGAATTTATCCGAGGCATAACGCGGGGATTCCACTTTATAATTCCATCCAGGGTAAAATGGTTCTTGTTGAAGCTGCCATTAATACGGTTCGCAATGCCAAACAACTCGTAGACCAGTCTTCAGCACAGTTCGATATCACCAGCCAAAGCGTTCTTTTAAGGCGCCTTGAAATGGAACGCAAACTCACCTTCCCTTTTGCCTGTTTCCTTTTGTTTTTTATTGGCGCTCCGCTGGGCGCTATTATCCGTAAGGGTGGACTGGGAATGCCCGTGGTAGTGGCTTCCCTGTTTTTTGTATTGTATTATGTGCTTTCTATTATTGGGATGAAGTCGGCAAGAGAAGAGGTAATGACAGTATTCACAGGTTCCTGGCTGCCTTCTTTCATACTTACGCCTATAGCTGTATTTTTAACCTACAAGGCCTCGGTTGATTCTGCTATTTTTGACCGGGATGCTTACCTTAATTTCTTTAAGAAGGTAAGAGGGTTTTTGCATCTTTCCGGATTACAGAACTAACGTATTCCAGTTGCATTTACTTAGCGGCTTAATGCGTATTTAATTGTTTCATCCGTATAACCGCTTGATTGTATATGGCTGTATCGCCTTTCCCCAAAGCATTCTGATATAGGAATCTGTTACAAAGTATTATAAGGTTTTTACTGTTGGCAGTTCCAAGCACCAGATCAGGGTTTGAATCGTATAATGAACCTACTGATTTAGCCAGATTATAGAATTTATCATACTGTTTTCTCCTTTGATAGATAAGGTACAAATCTTCATAACAGGTTAAACTATTAGGATATAGTGCAATCGCATCCTCGCATACAGGTATTACTTTATCGGTATCTTTTTTACTTATAAGAATTGAAGCATAATTTAATACTGAAATAAGATATTGTTTTTTGTAGGTATCATAACTTAACTTATAGTATTGCAATGCTTTATCCTGCGTGCCGTATTTTTCAAAAATGAGGGAAAGTTCTATGTCCGCAGGCACTCTCTCCTGGTAAAACCAGCCGGGATCGGTGAGCAGCATATCTTCAATTTTATCCAATGATTTTTTTCCCGAGTTTAAACCTATCCATGCCCAGCAACTGAATGAATTTAAAAGCAAGGCCGTACTTACTATATAAAAAAGTTTTTTCGGGGAATAAATAGCCTTCCACTGCGTCAACGCGATATATGCTACAAACATGCTTAAATAAATGGCCGGAAAGGAGCAAACATCCCAGTCGCCGCTGCCTCGCTCTTTGTTCATAGTGATGACAATAGAGTAAATGAAAAGCACAGTAATCAAAAGGAATTTTGAATAATCATCCAATTTGATTTGCCCTTTAACAGCTTTAAAAAGTATTGCTACGAATAGAAAAAGTAAAATTCCGCTACTTATATATTGAGAATTGAATAATTCCCACCAATAGGAGAAAGAAAATATTGTGTTCACTTGCGGAAAATTCTTGTCTTTAGTAAGGAACATGAGCGATTGCAGATGGAAGATTGTATTTAATATATATATCAGCGGGAGAGAGATGATAAATAATATTAAAATGGTTTTCACATTTAGTTTGTTTATAAATGTAATTTTTCTGGTTGCCAGAAAAATTAGCGAAGGCAATACACTTACTTGTTCTTTATGAAGCGCCACTGCCAGAACCATGCATAGAAAGGGTATAATAATGCTGACCCTTTTCTTTAAATAAAGCAACGCAGTATACATATATAGTGAAGCCGATGCGGCGGGAAGAGCATATATCTCGGTGTATCCGCAAAAAATCAATATGTTTCCAATCGAGATATAAAACAAAAAGAAAATAACAACAGAGAAGATATCTTTAAATAAAAGGTCTGCTATTAAAAGACCTAAGAAGGAATAGAAAAAGCCACCTGCCAGGCTAGCGAGCACAAATGTTTGATGAGGTGAAATATTGAACAGATTATGCAATATAATATTGAGATAATGCATAAAATACATAACAAGAAACTCATCATCTATATATTGGCCTTGCACCGACTGGGATATCCTAAGATTCATATCTCCCAGCAAGTCATACTTTACTTTAAATAAATAGAATAATAAGGTAATACCCATACTGATTCCTATAAACCAACCGGTTTTCTTAGATTCCCCGCTGTTTTTTTTATCTCCTTTAGTTGTAAGCTGTTGAATGAATAAGCGGAAAAAATTATTTACAGAAGGTACAGCAATAGCGAAGAGAAGTGTAAATACAAAAGCCTGTAGCCACCAGGGAAAATAGGAAAAATTGTTTATTCCCCACGATCTTTTGATGAGGATATTGGTTGCACCATTTTGAAAAAGAACATCAACTAAAAGAATAAGGAAGATTAGACTTATGAAGAAGTATTGATAATATGCGATGTTATTATCAATGCCAACCTCAGGCGCTTTGGCAACAATCGTTTTTCCTTTTGATTTTTGGGTATTCTTCATTTTTTTATCTGCAGGAATTGCTAATTCAGTCTTTCGATTAATGGTTAAATGTTTGCATCCTTCTGACTGCATCATGGTATATAGCGGTATCACCTTTCCCTAAGGAGTTTTGATACAGGAATTTAGTGCAAAGTACCAGGAGGTTTTTACTGTTTGTAGTTCCAAGCACAAGAGTGGGGTTTGTGTCGTACAATGAACCTACCAATTCTGACAGGGTATATAATTTATCATACTGCTTTCTTTTTTGATAAATAAGAAATAAGGTTTCATAGCTATCCATAAAATTCGGGTATAAGGTGATCGCTTTTTCATTTACGGAAACTGCAGTATCAGTGTCTTTTCGCATCATAAGAACAGAAGCATAATTTGTTACAGCGCCCCGGTTAGCAGCGCTATATTTCTCATAACTTAACTTGTAATATTTCAGCGCACTATCTTTTGAGCCATGCTCTTGATAATACCTCGCAAGTTCCAGCTCTTGGGGAAACCATTGTTTTGAGAAATGGATCGGATCCGAATCGGTGAAGAGCATGTCCTTAATTTTACTCAGCGATTCTTCCCTGTGATTTATTCCTATCCATGCCCAACTATTAAATGTATTTAAAAGAAGAATAGTGCTTACTATGTAAAAAAGCTTTTTGGGGGAATAGATAATCTTTCCTTGTTTCAATACAGTGTACGCTACAAACATGCTTAAATAAATGGCAGGAAAAGAACATACATCCCAGTCTCCGCTGCCGCGCATTTTATACATAGTAAATACAATGGAATAGATAAAAAAAGTGGCAATGAGGAAGAACTTGGAATAATCATCCAATTGAATTTGCCCCTGAAGCGCCTTGACCAGTAACAAAATAAACAAGAATATGAGTGCTCCGCTGCTGATATATTGGGAATTGAAAAACTCCCAGAAATAGGAAAAAGATAATAATAGAGGAACGTGGGGAGACTGGCTGTCCGGCTTCAGAAGGTTAAGATACTGGATATGAAATAGTGCATTTAGTATATATATCGCCGGGATGGAAATCAAAAATAATATCAGAATTATTTTGATGTTTAGTTTCTGAACAAACTTAAATCTTCTTGTTGCAATAAAAATAAAGGAAGGAAGCACACTTATTTGTTCCTTATGAAGCATGACTGCAAGAACCATGCAAAGGAACGGTAAAATAATATTGCCTTTTTTCTTTAAATAGAGTAGGGCGGTATACATATACAAGGCAGCCGATGCTGCGGGAATAGCATATATCTCGGTATAACCGCAAAAAACCAACAGATTTCCTATTGCTATATAAAACAGGAAAAAGATAACCAGGGAGAAGGTGTCTTTGAATAAGAGATCTGCTATCAAAAGCCCAATGAAACTAAAAAAGAAACCTGCGCCTATACTTGCTATCACAAACGTTTGATGAGGAGAAACATTAAATAAACCGTGTAATACAATATTGAGATAGTGCATGAAATACATAACAAAATATTCATCACTAATGTATTTGCCTTCAACCGAGCCCGAAACCCTGAGATCCATATCTCCCAGCAGGTCATACTTCACCTTGAATAAATAAAATAGCAGGGCAATACCTATACTGATTCCTATAAACTGACTGATTTTTTTGAGTCTTTTAGTATTTTTCCCATCTTCTTTTGTTGAGAGCTGTTGAACAAACAGCCGGAGAGAATTATTTACAGAAGGTATAGCGATAGCGAAGAGAAGTACAAATATAAAAACCTGTACCCACCAGGGGAAATAGGAAAAGTTGTTTATTCCCCACGACCTTCTGATGATAGCATTAGTCACCCCATTTTGAAAAAGAATATCAACTAAAAGCACCAGGAAAATTAAGCTTACAAAGAAATACTGGTAGTTGGTAATATTACCGTCAATGCCAGCCGGAGGTATTTTGGCGACAGACGTCTTTTTATTTACCACAGGAGAATTCTTCATATTCTTATTTGCAAGAATTATTAATGTATTTCTTCAATGGTTTATAAATTTTTTTGAAAAATCGCTGCAATGTAACTATTATTTTAGCGCTCATAGAGTTCAGCTACGGGAAGCGCCTAAAGAATCCTTCAAAATGGTACTGGAATAAGTTGGTATATTTGTTCCCTTTTATTCAATATTTATAGTAAGACTTATGGCAAAAGAAATGGAATTCAATAAACGGGAAGATACTATGCGGATGCTCTTATCCCGGCTTGAGCAGAAGAAAACCAAAGTGTATGAGGGAGGAGGGAAAAAGAAGATAGAAGCACAGCACATACTTGGCAAACTTACTGCACGGGAACGGATAGACTACTTATTGGATGCAGATGCGCCTAGAATAGAAATTGGCACTTTTACTGCTGACGAAATGTATGAAGATATAGGCGGATGTCCCGGTGGAGGAGTGGTGGTTGTAATAGGTTATGTAAGCGGAAGGCAGTGCATTGTGGTTGCCAATGATGCTACGGTAAAAGCAGGAGCCTGGTTTCCCATCACCGCGAAAAAGAATTTGCGTGCGCAGGAAATATCCATGGAAAACCGTCTTCCTATAATCTACCTGGTTGACAGCGCGGGGGTCTTCCTTCCCTTGCAGGATGAAGTGTTTCCTGATAAAGAACATTTTGGCAGGATATTCAGGAATAATGCGATAATGTCATCACGGGGCATAATACAGATAGCGGCTGTTATGGGCAGCTGCGTTGCCGGAGGCGCATACCTGCCTATTATGAGCGATGAAGCGTTGATAGTGAATAAAACCGGAACTATTTTCCTGGCGGGTTCATACCTCGTGAAGGCTGCTATTGGCGAGGATATTGATAATGAAACATTAGGCGGCGCTACAACACATAGCGAAATATCGGGAGTAACGGACTATAAATGCGAAAACGACAAAGACTGTTTAGATAAAATAAAAAAAATATTTGATAAAATAGGGAAATATGATGCTGCCGGATATGATAGGGTAGAAGCCAAAGCTCCTGCGCATAATCCTAAAGAAATTTATGGAATTATGCCGGAAACCCGCGAGAAGCCCTATGATATGCACGACATTATTGAGCGGCTGGTTGATAATTCCGATTTTGAAGAATACAAAGCCGAATACGGTAAATCAATACTCTGTGGCCTGGCTCGGATTGAAGGTTGGGCGGTAGGCATCGTTGCCAACCAGCGTAAAATTGTAAAAAGCAAAAAAGGAGAAATGCAGATTGGGGGCGTTATTTATTCCGATTCAGCAGATAAGGTGGCCCGCTTTGTAATGAACTGCAACCAGAAAAAAATCCCGCTGGTATTTTTGCAGGATGTGACCGGTTTTATGGTAGGTTCCCGTTCGGAACATGGAGGAATAATAAAGGACGGGGCGAAAATGGTTAATGCTATGTCCAATAGCGTAGTGCCTAAGTTTACAGTGATAATCGGTAATTCGTACGGAGCAGGAAACTACGCCATGTGCGGCAAGGCTTATGATCCGCGTTTTATTGTTGCCTGGCCTACTGCCCAAATTGCAGTGATGGGAGGGGAGCAGGCTGCTAAAACACTTCTGCAGATACAAGTAAGCACTCTCAAAGCAAAAGGAGAAATCATTACTCCGGAAGATGAAAAGAAACTACTCGATACAATAATGGATAGATATAGTAAGCAACTGTCGCCTTACTATGCCGCATCAAGGCTTTGGGTAGATGAAATAATTGATCCGCTGGATACCCGTAAATGGATTTCCATGGGCATAGAAATGGCTAACCATGCACCCATTACGCAACCTTATAATGTGGGTGTATTACAAACATAATTTTTCATCTTTATATCGCGGAATCCTCGCTTCTTGTTCTCTCTCTCATTTCATGAGTAAAATCATATTTTCAAAGTGAATCGTCGTATGCATTCCAAATAGCCTGTCAGTAAAGGGAAATAGTCGTATTGTTTTTCCGGGAGAATACGTTGTTAACAATCTTTTGTTTATACAAACGGGATTTGTCAGCGTTTTGAAATGAAAGAATTGAGAATATTGCACATAACAGAAAAGTGTGTATCCCTGTTTCACCGCTTTGACCTGTGCACTATTTATCTTATGAAAAAAATTATCTGTTCGATTGCCGCATTGGCAATGATGGAGATTGGATTAATTTATCCTGTCTGCGCACAAAATGTAGGTATTAACACTACCGGAACAACTCCAAGTACTAATGCCATATTGGATTTGAATACCGGAAACTCCAATAACCTGGGGCTTATACTTCCTCATGCGGAACTTGGCTCTTCAGCCACTACTTTCGGTTTGGCCCATACTGCAACCACTAAAGATAGTGGAATGGTAGTATACAATATGAACTCAAGATACTACCCGTTGGGTCTTTATTGTTGGGGTGGTGCTTCAACCGGATGGACAAGCGTTACTCCCGTAGCAGGCGCAAACAACGGTTTAACCCTTAATGGAACGAATACTCAACTTGGCGGTACTTTGTTAGGTAATACATCTATTGCTTCAGCAGGGTATAATCTATCCTTCACCGGAACGGGAAACTTTCAGTTAGGTGCTGCAAGTTCATCTACGGGAGAATTAGATTTATTCAACTCTTCAAGCGCGAATACGGTGGGGATATCGGCAGGTAACACAACTACGTCCTATACCCTTACTTTGCCTACAACTACTGCTGCTTCAAATGGACAAGTATTAAGTAGCACCACTGCAGGCGTACTCAGCTGGATAACACCAACTGCAACTATGTCTGCTAATAATGGATTGACAGTTAGCAGCGGAAATGTACAATTGGGAGGTGCCAATGCCCTATTAGCTAATACCTCTATTGCTTCCGGGGGATATAATCTTGCCTTCACCGGGACTGGACATTTTCAGGTAGGCGCCGCAAGTTCATCTACAGGAGATTTAGATTTCTTTAATTCAGGTAGCACTAAATCCGCCACTATATCGGCAGGTAACACAACTACATCATATACCCTTACTTTACCTACAACTACTGCTGCTTCAAATGGGCAAGTATTAAGTAGCACCACTGCAGGAGTACTCAGCTGGATAACACCTACTGCAACCATGGCTGCTAATAATGGATTAACAGTTAGCAGCGGAAATGTGCAACTTGGAGGTGCCAATGCATTGTTAGCTAATACCTCTATTGCTTCGGGAGGTTATAATCTTGCTTTCACCGGAACAGGAAATTTTCAGTTAGGCGCTGCGAGCTCTTCTACAGGAGAATTGGATTTCCTCAATTCTTCAAGCGCTAATACGATAGGTATATCTGCCGGAAATACTACAACTTCCTATACTCTTACATTACCTACGTCTGCACCTGGTGCAAACGGACAGGTGCTTACAAGCACTACTGCCGGGGTATTGAGCTGGACAAGCGGTTCATCGGGATGGTCCTTAACCGGCAATTCCTCAACCAGTCCCGGCACTAATTATCTGGGAACCGCAGATGGAGAAGCATTAGAGTTTAAAACCAATGCGCAAGAGTCGGGCTGGCTTGATTATGCCAGTCCTTATAATACCTTTTTAGGTTACCAGGCCGGCAGTGCAATTACGAGCGGATATGATAATGCTGTTATGGGTTACCAAGCCGGTAGTGCGATTATTAGCGGGTTTGGTAATACGGCATTGGGATACCAAGCCTTAAATGCTAATCAATATGACGATTCAAATACTGCTATAGGATACCGGGCGCTTTATTCAACCAAAGGAAACTCCACTATCGGTATAGGTTACCAGGCTTTATATACTAACGCTTATGGAGTAGATAACATAGGTATAGGGGCCAATGCAATGTATACTGAAAGCAGCGGTTCATTTAATATTGCTATAGGGTATAATGCTTTATATAATAATCCCAGTGGTACTTATAATATTGCTGAAGGATATAAAGCGGAATACAACAATTCAAGCAATGGAACTAACAATATAGCGTTGGGCACTATGTCTCTTTATAATGCCACCAGCCCTTCAAATGATATCGCTCTCGGATACCAGTCATTATATAATAACTATGGAAGCTATTGCATTGCATTGGGTTATCAGGCTCTCTATGGCACAACCAGTCAGTATGCCAGCTATAGTATAGCATTAGGATATCAGTCCTTATATTCCGTTACCTACGGCACTCCCAATATTGCAGTGGGAGACAGCGCTTTATTTAAGACCAGTAGCGGCAATAATAATGTAGCGATGGGTAACAAGTCCCTTTATGCTAATACCAGCGGAACTAATAATACAGCTATAGGATATAGCGCATTGTATAATAATGCGGGATCATATTCTACGTATAATACTGCCACAGGGGCTTACGCCCTCTATGGTGCAAGTGGGATGTCAGGAACGTATAATACCGCAAACGGTGCGCTTTCGCTATTTGGGAATACTTCCGGAGCTTATAATGCTGCCATAGGTTATGAAGCCCTTTATACAAATACAACCGGCTCAAACAATAGCGCAAATGGATACCAGTCCCTATATAGTAATACAACCGGCTCACACAATAGTGCAAACGGGTACCAAGCCCTTTATACAAATACAACGGGTTCATACAATACCGCTATGAGCGAATATTCCTTATATGATAACACCACAGGAATTTATAATACAGCGATAGGTCAGCAGGCTCTTAAATTTAATTCTACCGGAAGTTGCAATACCGCTTTAGGACACTATGCCGGATATTATAATACCGGAACCGGAAATACTTATGTAGGTGACAGTTCGGGTATGAATAATTCAAGTGGCATACAAAATACTTTTATTGGCTACCAGGCGGGTAACAATGCTTCACTCACCACATACAATAATGTTGTTTGCGTTGGTTATAACTCAGGGGCAGGTTCTACCGCAGCGAGTAATGCAATTTACCTGGGTAACGCCAGTACATCTAAAATTTATGCAACACCTACTTCTTTAAGCACCTATAGCGATAGGAGAGTAAAGAATAATATCAAAGAAAATATACCGGGGCTTGCATTTATCATGAGGCTGCGCCCGGTTACTTATAACCTTAATTTACATAAGGAAAATGCCTTGCTGGGTATAAAAGACGGCAAGGATTTTCCCGGCAAGTATGATATAGAAAAAGTTACACAGAGCGGATTTATTGCGCAGGAAGTGGATTCTGCTGCGCAAGCTTGCGGATATGATTTTGCAAGTGTTGAAAGACCTAAAACTAAGGACGGGCTATATACATTAGGATATGCAACCTTTGTAGTGCCATTGGTAAAAGCTGTGCAAGAGCAACAACAAATGATAGACACTCAGAAAAAAACTATTGATGAACAAAAGGCCTCTATGGATGAGTTAAGGCAAAAAATGGAGGCAATGCAAAAGCAAATAGATATTCTGACAAGTAATCAAAAACAGGCTGCCCCGGTTCAGAAATAATGGAGCTTGCTACTTAACAGGAACCTATCTCAATATAGATACCGTTGCATCTTTGTTTTTTTAAACCTTAGTAGAAAAAGAGGTACACCTGAGTGGGTGAACCTTATTACCTTATTTCATTGCTACCTCTTTTTCTACTAAGGTTTATCAGAGTACAAAAGGTAGCAGCGTACATTAATTGAAAT